>Ga0163144_10000231_pt1 | contig 131509 bp, 104 predicted proteins | sample OliLak19BULKMAT1_FD_123175 | JGI IMG/M metagenome (GOLD analysis project Ga0163144, IMG submission 123175) | Freshwater microbial mat bacterial communities from Lake Vanda, McMurdo Dry Valleys, Antarctica - Oligotrophic Lake LV.19.BULKMAT1 | ecosystem: Environmental > Aquatic > Freshwater >...
GAATAAATACAGATACAAGGTTTTGAGGGTTCAGTGTGGACGTTATCGGTTCACTGATATTCCCTATGCGTCACACATCCAACCTTAACGGATTTTGCCATGAGCGAAATCCGACTTTGTGCTGATCTTACTATGGATACAAGCAGATAAAACGGAAGCATGGAGTTTGGCTATTAAATCATGTTGATGGGCGCGAATGATCCACGCCCATCGAACGCCTTAAACTATTCGCCGCTGAAGATTGATGGATCGAAGGCGATGCGAACGCCTGTATAGACATCGCTCTCGTCCTTCGGCTTGGGCGCAGCGTAGTTTGCTTGTACCAAACTGCCGAACGAATTCCACGAGCCGCCCGCAATCACTGCATCATCAGGGAGCTGTGCAGCCGTTGAGTTCGGACCAGGGGCAGTCCATTCCCAAATGTTGCCCGCCAAATCGAGCGCGCCAACCCAGCTTGCCCCTTGCGGGAAACGCCCGACTTCGGTCGCATCTTGCAGCAGATCGTTGAAATTGAGCAAGCTAGCGTTGGGTTCGTCGTCGCCCCACGGATATAAGAAGCTCGCGGGTCCGTGTGCGGCGTAGCGCCATTCGTGTTCAGTTGGCAGTCGCCCGCCGATCCATTCAGCATAGACCGCGGCTTGGTTCCAAGTGATGTTGATCACCGGATAATTGCTGAAGATGGCATCGCCATAGTAGCTGGCGCGCGTACTGGAGCTAAAACTGTTAGGCGGTGAACACACCCCCGCATTCACGCACGCGGCATACTGCCCATTCGTTATCTCATACTGCCCGATCCAGAAGTCCGGCACGCAAATTTCTTGTGGTTCAGCGCTGGCGTCGGCGCTGCTCGTCACATAACATCCGGCTGGCACGAAAACGAGGCTGATATCTTGATATACGCCAACGTTTGGCGTCCACTGTCGATTATCATAACCCGCAGGCAGTTGTGATGTGTCCGCTGTTGGTTCGAGCGTGGGCGTTAGGGTCGGCGTAAATGTAGGGAATGGTGACGCTGTTTGCGTGGCGGTCAACGTTGGGAGCGGCGATGGCGTAAACGTTAGTGTCGGCAGTGGCGATGGCGTCCATGTGGATGTTGGTGGCGTTGTTGAGGTTGCCGTCGCAGTCAACGTGAATGTCGGTGGCGCTGTTGTGGTCAGCGTCAACGTTGGCGGCGGCGGGGTTACAGTGAACGTTGGCGTAGACGTAAGACTGGGTAGCGCTGTCAATGTTGGCGCGAGGGTTGCTGTGAGCATTATCGTAGGCGTAAAACTCGGTATCAGTGTTGATGTTGGCGCGAGCGTTAGGGTGAGACTCGGCGCTGTGGTCGCTGTCAACGTGGGGGCGAGCGTAGACGTAAGACTCGGCGTCGCTGTGGAGGGCGGGGCGATTTCAGTTGCTTCACTGCCCCCGGCACTCACGTTAGCGTTGGTCTCGACGGCGACTTGCGTCAACATGATCGCCAGGGCGGTCAGCGTGCGCTCGGTATTCGATAACGTCGCCGCGAGGGGCGTTATCGGGACAGCAGTAAGCGTTGTGGTCGGCAGCGACGTTGGGGTTGCTGATGGTGCGATGGTCGATGGACTCAAGGGTGCAACAAGTGGGATAACGGTTGCTGACGCTCTGAGCGCATCGATGGTGGACGTTGGTGGAGGTGCGAGTGCAATACTAGTGTTTTGTGGAGGCAACGTGGGCAATCTAAAGGGCGTTGGGGTCGCAGCGATGCCAATTTCAGTCGGGATCGCCGATAAAGTCAAAATCAATAAGCGCGATTCAGCCGTTGCGGTGAACGCAGATGGTGGCGTCACGGCGAAAGGTGCGATCACAAGCCCATACAGCGCCAAAAGCATCAACGCAGTCGTCACGACACCGCCAAGGATGAACAACTCGCGTGGTGGTGTGTTCGCCGCTTCTTGCATTTCGAGGCGGTTATAGTCGAAAGGTTGTGGCAGTGCGATTGAATTCGTACCTTCACCCAATACGGTACGCTGCAATCCTGCGATGACTGCATCCATGTCGCTGGCAGATTGCACCCAAAAGACAGTTTTGCCAAGCGAACGGGCATAGCCGGTTTCGTTCATCAACAGCGGCGTCGTGCCGGATTGCGGTACGATCCCAATCACGCTGATTGACGAATAGATGACATCTTCGATACGCGGTTGCGTGGGATGCGCACTGGGGTCGAGCCGCGTTTCATCAAACCAGCTCGTGTAACCTTCGCCCTCTAGTGTCGCCTTAACATGCGTCGCTAAAGCGTAGTCCACTGGCTCATACGCGATGTAAATATATGTCATTCATGTCCTATGGGACGAAAATACGAAAAAGCCCTCACAAGTGTACCCTGTGAGGGCTTAATTTCAACGGTGAGTCCGGTGTATCGGCAGCTTTAGAAGCTGAACACTGCACAGGTTGCGGGCGGCAGCACGCCGCTGGCGCAAAGTGCCTGAACTGCGGCGCACTGATCCGGATCCGTGCAGACGAGGGTTGCGACCGCGCCACCGCCCGACGAGGCTTGGATGACGCGCGGTGGTACGACCGGGGTATCGAACACGCCAAAGGTCGGATTGGTCAGGAGACCGACGATGCCCAGCGCGTTCAACTCGGCTTGCGACAGCGGGACGGGCTGGCTGAAGCGACCAATGGGTGCACGTTCGTCATCATCACCTTCGATACCGAGACTGGCAGGCGTCGTCAACAGATTGAGCGTCGTGACGAAGCCGGGCGGAACGATGATTTCGCCGGGGGTATCGGGGTAAATGCGTAGGAGACCGAACAAGTTAATCAGTTGGATTTGCGTCCCCAGATCATCGCCGGGCGGCAGTGAGCGCGCCACAATCGAGCCTTCGACTTCGATATCCGCATCGAAGACGCGCAGCATGACCGACAACGGGACGACGGTGCTGCGTTGGGCGGCGGGTGACAAGAGTGCGTCCGCCTTCAGGTTGGCAGCCGTTGTGCTGAGAACCGGATTGTTGGGGCTTTGGATGAACAGCAACGACGGTGCGTCCGCGCAACGAGGACCACCGATGCCAACGCGGAAGTAAAAGTCTTGGTAGGGCGTATAAGTTTCCGGTCCGACAACGGGCAGGCTGCTCAAATCACCCGTCGTGCTGAGGTCGGCGATGCTGACCCAACCGGGACGACCGTTGAACACAACACGCGCCCAACCGCCATCATCGCTGACCACATCTACTTCAAAGGTAGACGCGGGCGGCACGCTGTCGATAATCCGCGATCCCCAGCCTGGCGCATCCGGATTGTTACGCAGATTGGTAGTACGGCTGGTGTTGGCTGCGATGCCCGCAGGCGGCAAAATCAAGGCATCAGCGGGTTCAACGCCATTTTCAACTTCGACGCCACCGAGTGCCATCATACGGACACCGGGAGTAGCGAGCGTGTTCGGGAGGTTCGCTTGCAGTTCCAGAACGCTTAAACCCCATGTACGGTTCAACAGGTCGAAGGGACCGGTCTGAATTGCTTCCGTTGTCGTCAATTCAATGCGCGCACCCGGCTCTGGTTGATCGGGCGTCCATGTGAAATTTGGGTCAACGTCGCCTTCAACAACGCCTTTGGTGATGTCACGGAAACCATAGCACGCGGTGTTGCGTGCCATGCCAGCGCAGTTGACCCCAACTTGGGTCAGCGCGTTATTGACGAGAGCAGGGCAAGTATCAAGGTTTTGGGCGATTGCAACCTGCGAAACAGCCAGGAGCATTAGCGCCGTAACCACGATGACTAGGAGCGGGGTTATACGTCGGACTTGCATGAATACAGCCTCCTCATGTAGCAGACGAACCAGCGGTTTCGTCGTTAGTGTATCCTAGCTTCGGTAAAAAACAAGCGATCACGTCCATCGTAGTTTAACCCCCCTCAATTGTCAATACGTCTAGAGGAGTACACAATCGAAGCATGACTTGTTGCACGATTGAACGTGAATATTGACGAGTATATCCTAGTCTGAGCGAATTCGCATCTGCTGGGTTTGGAGCAGTTGAGACGCCGCGTTTATTGTAGCCATATGGACTTTCATTCTAGCCGAACGCGGCATTATAGTGTAAAACAATCAATAGACTTTATAGGTTGCGCCGTTGACCCAGAAATAAGCGTATGTTGAACGGTGTTGTTCCCTCAACTGGGTAATGTGTTGCGCTTTAACACCATTAGATTGATATCTTTGTTTTGGTGGGATCGGCGCAGTAGAGAGATATGTCCATGTACCAAAACACAGCCCAAACCCCTGCGAAAAAATATCGACGGTATTATCATAGATTGTTACCTGCTGTAATCATCGATACTTGCGCGGTGATTGCCGCCTACGCGATTGTATTCTCTGCACGTGCTGCCAACGCCAACTTGATCGCCGATGAAAGTATCGGGCCCATTTTATTCAACGTCGTCATCATGGTGTTGATGTTGTATTTGTTCGGCGTCTACCAGCGAATTTGGGAGCAAACCAGCGGACATGAGGTTCGCATCATTATTTATGCGGTGACAGTGGATACGCTGGTTTTTACCGCTTACAATTTGATCGCGCAGCCGCGACCGCTCCCCATGAGCGTCGTTTTGGTGGGCAATTTGTTGACTTTGTGCGCTTTCGTGGCAATTCGCTATCGTTCGCGCTTGATTAGCGGCTTGGAGTGGCGTTGGCGTTTGTGGGTGCGCGCCGGGATGTCATCGCTGCCAATGCCAACGAAGACGCATGTCCTCATTGTAGGGGCGGGCGAGTCTGGCCAATCTTTGGTCTGGCGGTTGAAGCATCGTTTCCCCAACAACGATTACTCAATCGTGGGATTTATCGATGATGATCCAGCCAAGCAAGAGATGTATGTCGAAGGCTGCCGCGTACTGGGTACACGCTACGATATTGTGCGCGTTGTCGATTCATACAAGGTCGATTTGATCGTTCTCGCTGTCCACAACATCAGCGGCGCAAGTTTCCGAGAAATTGTTGGATTTTGCGAACGAACGAAGGCGCTCATCAAGGTCGTTCCTGATATCTTCGCCGCTGTAAATACACAGAATTATGCGGTGCTGCTGCGTGACATCCAGATCGAAGATTTGATCGGTCGCAGTGTCATTAGTCGTCACGAAAATGTCGATCTCAGCCCAGTGACTAATCGCGTCATTCTTGTGACAGGGGCAGCCGGATCGATTGGGGCGGAATTGAGCAGACAAGTGATGCTCTACGAGCCAAAACGAGTTGTACTACTCGATAATAATGAGAGCGGCTTGCACGATTTGATTACGGAATTGAACACGCGGTTTCCCAATATCGAACTCATTCCCGCGTTGGTCGATGTGTCGATTGAAAACACGCTGCGTCCGATTTTCTTGCGCTTTCAGCCACAAATCATCTTCCATGCGGCGGCGTACAAGCATGTCCCGATGATGGAATATTATCCATCCGAGGCGCTGCGCGTAAATGTCGTGGGAACGCGCAATCTCGTCGAGCTGGCGACAGAATATCGGACAGAGCGGTTCGTGCTGATTTCGACCGACAAAGCCGTCAATCCGAGCAGCGTCATGGGGGCAACCAAACGTCTATGCGAATTGATGATTCATACCGTTTCGCAGCGTGAAAATTGTCAGACGTTGTTCACAGCAGTCCGCTTTGGCAATGTTTTGGGCAGTCGAGGGAGCGTTGTACCGACGTTCAATCGGCAGATTGACAGCGGCGGGCCCGTCACTGTGACCGATAAAAACATGATGCGCTACTTCATGAGTATTCCCGAAGCCGTCAATCTGATCATCCATGCCGCTTGTATCACAATGGGCGATGATATTTTCATCCTGCGGATGGGGGAAGAAGTGCGCATCGTTGAACTGGCGGAACGGATGATTCGAATGCGCGGATTACGTCCGTATACTGATATCGACATCAAGTTCACAGGCATACGTCCCGGCGAAAAGATGCACGAAGAACTGTATAATGGAACCGAAGCGCCGGATGAAACGATTCATCCGAATATCATTCGACTCAACAAATGGGAGACCGGCTATACGCCTTCTGTGTTTTGGGGATTGGTTGATAAACTCGTCAATGAAACCCCGCATGATGCGAATGTCGTCCTGAGCCATCTTCATCATATTATGCAAGCTGATAAAGTTTATGCAATTAGCGCCGATTGATCGGTCGTGTTCGCCACCGGAGTGAGGGGCTAAACGAATTGTCCACCAGTTTTACTGAAGATACCCGACCGATCCAACCCGTAACGACGGACAGTGTTGTGCTGGCTCCCAATGCACCCACACGTGATCAACGCAATCGACGGCGCAAAAAACGCAGCCCAAAATGGGTTCGGCAAACGCGGCGGGGGCTGGCAAATATTCGTATTTTGACAGTCTTGATGATTGTCATCGCTATTGTCGCGGTCGTTGTGGTTGGAACGTTAGTTGTTACCGCCGATGCACAGACGAAAGTTCAGGCAGCCTACAGTAACTTGACGCGCGTATTGAACGACGTGAGCGGCAAACGCGGTAACGAGTTGACGCTGACGGACTTCAATCGGTTGCAAGAGTCGATCAACGAACTTGCCGGGACATTGTGGGCTTCACGAGAGCAGGTTGGATTTTTGCGCTCGATCTCGCAAGCCAACCCTGAACTGCAATCAACAATGATTTCGCTTGATGTTTCCGTTGAATTGGCGCACGCCGCGAAAGACATTTTGAACGGGTTGCAGCCTGCCTTATTTCTCTTGTTCAACGGTGAATCTGCTGAAATTGATGTCGCACAGCTCTCGTCCGGCGAGCGCACGGTTGAATTGCTCAATCTTGGACGGGGACAGTTCGCTAACGCCCAACAACGGTTAATCTATGCGCAATCACTGCTCGATTCGATTGATCTGGATTTACTCTCTGGTGAGTCGCTATTGGCGGTCGAGCAGCTGCGCGGCTACAGTCAACAACTCGATCAAGTCAACAACATTCTGTTGCAAATGCCAGAATTGCTCGAAACCGCATTTGGTTTGGGAAACAGTGACAGCAATTATCTCATCTTGTCCCAAAACAACGATGAAATCCGACCATCAGGCGGTTTTATCAGCACGTTTGGATGGTTGACCGTGCGGAATGCACGGATCACTGACTATAATTACCGCCCGTCGGGATCGGGCGAACCCAATCCCCCACCGGAATCGTTTGCCAGTCAACTGGCGGTGCCGTCGTGGTGGATTCGGTCACAGCAGCCGATTTATATGGCATGGGACGGTAGCTGGTATGCTGATTTTCCCTCGACCGCACGCATGGCAGTTTGGTTCTACAACAACGGGAACAATCCGCGTTCGCCCGTTGATGGCGTTCTTGCCATCGACATTGATGGTTTCTTGGCGATTCTGAATGCGTTGGGCGATGTCGAGGTGCCGGGTTACGGTGTAACCGTCAATACCAATAACTTCCGCAATGTGGTCTATGACATTCGCGCGTACAGTATTGGATTAGAGCCGCACAAAGTTTTCGTCGCCGCTGTCTATCGGGCAATCTTTGAGCGTTGGCAGCAGATCGAGGATGATCCCGAACTCAGTTCGCGCGTCTTGGGCGCGGCGTTGGGCGCGCTGCAAGAGAAACATTTGATGCTGTATTTCGCGGATGAACGCTTGAATGAAGCCGTTCGATTGCTCGGTTGGGCGGGCGAGCAGCAGTCGGGCATTGGTCACGATTATCTCATGATCGCGGATGCGAACTTGGGCAACAAGTCCAATCATTCGGTGTTACGCCAAGTGACCTACGATGCGGATATTCAATCGGATGGTTCGGTCAATGGGCGCGCGACGATCTTGTACGATTACCCGGAACGGTTAGCCGCCAACGATCCCGCCGTCAATGAGGAGTATCACGGACAGCGTGATTACTTCACGATGCAGCAGGTGTTCGTGCCAATTGGCAGCCAATTGAACAGCACGTCGGATAACAGCTTGCGCGCTGCCGAAGTATATACAACCCCAACCCATACGGATTTCGTATCACTGATACTCGTACCGTACAATTTGTCGGAACGTTATCAACTGAACTATACCACCAGTAATGTCGTTGAACCGTTCGGTACAAATTGGCGCTATCGGTTGTTGATTCAGAAGCAACCCGGCACGCGCGCTGAACCGGTCAATGTGCAGATTACGCTCCCATCGGGCGCACGGTTGATAGAAGTTTCGCCCATACCTGCGGCACAATATCAGCTTGAACGCCAGCTCTTGGAGTTCCAATTCGAGTTGTCAACGGATGTTTGGATCGAGGTTGTCTATGCGATGCCTGAAGCCAACCCTTGAACGTAACGAGTGATGTATCATGAGGAAAACGATCATCGACGTGATGATCGTTTCCTTGGTTAATCACCTTCGACTTTTAGCAATTGGCGTCATACAAAATGAAGAACGAACGAGGGTTCCAACATGGAACCCTCGTTTTGTTTAGAGGCACAACGGTTGGATACGGAATTGTTCGCGTTCAATGCAGGTGAAATCGCGGATATAGCGATTTTCACGCGCCCATGCAATGACATTGGGCGTCTCATCAGCGCGCCAAAGTCGTAGGATGCCAAATTCCTGCCCAGACAATACGCTATCACTGTTGGGGCTAAACGCAACCTCAAACACGGTCGCCCCCAAGTTGTCGAACTGCTGTGCGCGGGCGCGCGCACTCACATCCCAAACGATCATGCTGGCATCAACCGAACCGGATACGGCAGCGTGTCCATTGGGGCTGAATGCGACGCTCAGAACTGGGGCGGCATGACCCAAAAGGCGCGCTTGCAGCGCGCGCCCCTCGATGTTCCATAACATGACGGAACCATCTTGCGAACCGGATAGGGCAGTTCGCCCATCGGGGCTGAATGCGACATCAAACACTGAACCCGTGTGTCCGGCGAAGCGTTCGGCAATGTCGCCAGTTTCCAAATTCCACAGGAAAAGTTCGCCTTCCGTCGATCCAGAGAGTGCAGCGCTTCCGTCGGCATTGAACTCAACGCTGAAAATCGCGCCCGAATGTCCGAGCAAACGGCTCAAGATCGTGGCATTTGGGATGTCCCATAGGAACATGTCACCGTTTTGTGCGCCCGACAGCAACCGTGTCCCAGATCGGTCGAGCGCCAGTGTTTGTACCGCATCGTCGTGTCCGCTCAAGCGCCCGATTTCACGCCCCTGGTTCAAATCCCAGATTAAGATGTCACCGTCCGATGTGCCGAAGTAGCCCCTATCGCCGGATGGGGTGATTGCCATCGAGCGTAAGGCGTTTGGGGCGATGATCAAATTCTGCGTTTCTGTGGAATCGCTACTGTTCCACGCGCGAAAGCTGCCGTCAGCCGATGCGGCGAAAATGCGCGTACCATCGGCGCTGAATGCTATATCGCTGATCCGGCGGGTGTGTCCGACAAAGATTTGTGCTTCGCGTCCGTCGCTAATGTTCCACAGCCGCAGGGTACGGTCAATCGATCCGGTGACAGCGCGCGTTCCATCGCGGCTGATGGTCACGCTGGTGATGCCGTTGGTATGTTCTTGCAGTCGATGCGTTTCCGCGCCGCTGTCCACATCCCAGAGATGCAGCCCACCATCGACGGTCGCGGACAAGAGTTGACGCCCATTCGGTAGGAATGTGACCGATGTGACCGCGCCGCTGCGCGATTCGTAGCGGCGGACAATCTCGCCTGTAGCAATATCCCAGAGCAGGACGGTTGTATCGCCAGAGGCAGACAGCGCCGTTAAACCATCCGGCGAAAAGGTAACATCTTGGACGGTGGTGGTATGTCCAGTAAAGCGGCGCAATAGTTCGCCTGTATTCGCATTCCACAAGATGATGCTGCCTGCTTCTGTGCCTGAAAGCAAGAATTGCCCATCGGCGCTGAAGGCGACGGATAAGATCGACGCGCCCTGTCCATCGAAACGCCGAACGAGCGCGCCTGTCGCGGCGTCCCATAGAATGAGCGTGCCGTCTTTGGATGCGGTGACGATCTGCGTTCCATTTGGGCTGAAAGCGACGCTCCACACGGGGGCAGTATGCTCGGTGAGGCGCATGATTTCCGCGCCGGTTTCGACATCCCACACAATAGCGACGAAATCGGACGCGCCCGAAACGATGCGCGTTCCATCGGGATTGAACGCGACCGACTGTACATCACCGCGATGACCAATATATTGGCGTATCTCGGTGCCGTCTTCGGTATTCCACAAGCGCACTGTACTGTCAGTGGATGCCGAGACGATGTGAATGGTGTCCGGGCTGAGATCGACGCTGGTTACATCGGAGGTGTGTCCAATGAAGGTGCGGCGCGTACCGGGCGCGAACGCGATTTCGGTCAACGCTTGGCGCGATTGGATCGGGGGTTGCGGGATGTTGTTGGCTTCGAGCGCCAACAGCAGCGCCAAATCGCCTTTACCGTCGTTGAGTGCTTGGCGCGCGCCCGCCTCAAGCGCCAAACTGCGTGAGACGACGGCGCTGGCATCGCTGGTGGCGCGTGCGATCTCGGCGCTGTCGCGCTCTTGCTGGGCAATTTGCGACTGTGTGAAGGCAAAACCGCTCAAGACGAGCGCGATCACGGTCATGATCGCCATAAATGTGACCAGCAGTTGCAGGCGCGTTCGCGCACGCCGTTCGAGCGCCGTTTCGCGGTCTTGACGTTGCAATTCTTGCGTTTGACGGATTTGGCGTTCGGCAATCGACGCGCGCAAGAAATCGGACTCGTCGCGCGTAAGTGCCAGCGTTGTCGTCTCTGACCATCGCTCTAATTGTTCCAAACGCGCACCGCGCAGCAAGAAACTGGCATCTTGCCCCGACTCGTACCATTCGCCAGCAAGCTGTGCCAGCGTCCGTTGGAAGCGCACGTCGCCGCGCGCCGCATCCAACCATGTGCGCAGGCGCGTCCATTCGCGGATGATCGCCTCATGCGTCACTTCAACGGTTGGGTTGCGCGTGATCGGATCGCGGTCGAAGGTCAATAAGCGGGATTTGCCGAGCGCGTCGAGAACCGCGTTCACATTTTGTGTTTCGGTGGTAATTGACGTGAGTTCGGGCAGCATTGCCCGGCGGCGGGTATCTTCCGTGCCTTCACCGAGCGCGATCAAACGGAGGAAGATTTGCCGCGCGGCTTCTTGCTGCTGTGGGCTAAACTGCGTATGAATTTCTTCCGCACGTCGCGCTAACGAGCCGCGCACACCGCCTAACTGCCGATAGGCGGCAACGGTGAGCAGTTTACCTTGTCGATGCTCGAACATTTCGCTGAGTGTATATTGGAGGAGCGGCAGCGCACCGAGATGTTCCGTGACTTCGGCGGTGATCGCGGCGACGAGTCCGGTTTCAAGCGTGACGCCGCTGCGTCGTGCGGGCGCGCTGATCACCTGTTCCAGTTCTTCCGCCGACATGGGGACAATGACTTCTGTCCGCTTTCGCATGAGTTGGCTGAAATTCGGGTAGAGCAGGGGGCGGTCGTAGAAATCGGCGCGCAGCGTGACCACAAGGCGCAGACGACTGCCCGGCTCGGTGACAGCCGTAAAAAGACTATTGAGAAAGCGTGCGCTGTCGGCTTCTTTTTCAGAGAGGGTGAAAATCTCCTCGAATTGGTCGATGAACAAGAACAATTCGCCCGAATCGTCGGCAAGAATTTGATTGACCACATCGAGCAAGCCGCGCTTGCTGCGTTCCAATCGCTCTTCAATATCGTCCGGTGGTTTCGTGGCAACGCTGACCAAGGCTTCACGCAGTTCTTTGAACGGCTGTGCGCCCGGATTCATCTCGACGAAATACCAGCGATCCGAGCCTGTCAGTGCGCCGCGTTTGAGCGCCGGAATCAGCCCCGCTTTGACGACGCTCGATTTACCGCTTCCGCTGGGACCAATTAAGGCGAGGAAGCGTGATGCGTCTGATGGCTCGTTGAGGCGATTGGTGAGCTGACGAACGAGCGCATCGCGTCCAAAGAAGTTGGCAGCATCGCTTTCTTGGAAGGCGCGTAAACCCTTGTAAGGGTTCGGAACGAGTTCCATTTCCGATGTTTGGAAGATCGACTCAACGGCAATCGCTTCAGCGCGCACGTTGCTCAGGCTGGTTTGCAGCGCGCGCGCCATCGAGAGCGCATCAGGGTAACGCAGCGATGGATCGAGGGCGGCGGCACGCTGAATGACGTCGTCCAATTCAGCGGGCAGATCGGGACGAACCAGCATGAGCGAGGGAACACGTTCGACGCGCCGCCGCCGCAGCACTTCGGTATAGCTCATATCCTCGATATCGGGAAAAGGATGCCTGCCCGTCACGAGTTCATATAGGATGATGCCAAGACTATAGATATCAGCGCGTGGGGTGGTTACATCGCCCGCGATCTGTTCAGGCGCGGCGTAAGCGGGCGATCCCATGGAGCCGAACTCATCATCGGTGTCCTGAATCCCACTAAAAATTTGGGCGATGCCGAAGTCGGACAGATAAGCGTTGCCTTCTTCGTCCAGCAGAATGTTTTCGGGCTTCAAATCGCGGTGGACAATACCGGAACGGTGCGCCAATGCCAGCGCCGCTGCAATCTGTCCGACGATACGCCCAGTCTCATTCAGGGTGCGTGCGCCCTGTTGGATCATTCGGCGCAGATGCCCACCGCGCAGATAGCGCATGACCAAATACGCGCCTTCTGGCTCGCGCCAGAAGTCGTAGAGTGGGACGATGTGGGGATGTTCAAGACCGGCGACCACTTGCGCCTCGGTCTCGAAGCGACGAATGAAATTCGGCTGATTGGCGAAGACGGGCCAAATGACTTTTACGGCGACTTCGCGTTCGATGACAGGCTGATGCGCGCGGTAGACCGCGCCGAACCCGCCCGCGCCGACCAATTCACGGAGTTCATAACTTTTGATAATGCTGCCGGCGAGTGAGGACATGAATTGACCTTGTGGCGAAGGGCGGCGGGCGATTATTCGGCGGCGTTGGAAGTGGCGGGCTTGATGGCGTCTGCCAACCAAGTCAGCGACTTCTCTCGGTTGAAGAACGTTTTATACAGGATCGCAGGATGACGATTTTTGATGCGATCCATCACGACTTGGCTCACTTGTCCAGAGACCGACAGATTGAAGCCAATGGAGACGCGCGCTTGCCAACCAGGATGCGTATTGAAAATATCCTCGATGCCTTGCCGCCTTGTTGGCAGGACGCCGATATTCATCAGATCGAAGTTGACCAGTGTCGCGTATTGCAATGCGATTCCGGGATTAGAAATGTCATGGAAGACGAGATAAGGTTTCTCTTTACTCCACGACTCCAGCGTCTTGGTGATGATATCCGCCCACGCATTGACAATTTCTTGCGAAACGCTCGTCAGACGATAGGCTGCGATGCGTTTCTCAAAATACCATTCTTGGATAATGTGCGGGTGAACCTGATCGACTTGCTCTGGAACGAATTTGGACGCTGTACCCTGCGGATTCACACACAACTCCCCACAAACTCGGCTGAATAGAAGTGATATACCAGTAGAGCGTATGATTGTTAAACAAATGTAAAAGACGATTTAACGCCACACGGGAGATACGGCGAAATCAGGTGTCGATCACGTTTGTGAAAACGATCTCTTACATCTAAGTATAATGGGCGTTGGGTAATCGTCAACCGATGCGTTGGGCAACGAATGTTAAACGTTGGGCGGCGAATATGGGGATGACGTACAAATAGACTATCGATCCGAATGCGGGAGTGAATGGAATGTCAAAACGCTTATCGTTTCTAATCGTATTGGTTGCCCTGTTGTGCGTGTCGGTCAGTTACGCACAAACGGACAATCCCGCCCTCGTGGGCGCACTCGATATCGGGCTGACGGTGCCAGAAGCGGATGCCACCGATATTGACACGGATACGCAGATTGTTGTGTCATTTAATCGTCCGGTCGTGCCGTTGGGATCGACGGCGGATATGGCGGTGTTGGCATCGCCATTGATCATCGAACCTGCTGTCGAGGGTACGGGGGAGTGGATCAACACGTCGATCTATGCGTTCACGCCGTCCGAACCGCTCAATGGCGCTACAAATTATCAGGTCACCATCGATTCGCTGACCGCACTGGATGGTGCATCGCTGGCGGCGGCATATAGCTTCGCGTTTAGCACCGTGCAGCCGCGTGTGATCAGCGCGACGCCGGGACGTGACCAAGTGCAGCCACTCGATGCGACGATCACGATTAGATTTAATCAGCCGATGGATCGCACCAGCACCGAAGCAGCGTTCGCGCTGACACCAATCAATGGCGGCGAGGCGATCAGCGGGAGTTTTGCGTGGAGCGAGGACAGTCAAAGCATGTCGTTCACGCCGTCGGCGTTGTTGACGTTGGAGACGACCTATCGCTATCAAATTGGGCGGGCAGCACAGTCGCGCGGCGGCGGTGGTGAATTGGTTGAACCGCATACGGCGCGCTTCACGACCGTTCCCGCGCCGGGCGTCTTGGAGACGCGCCCCGCCAACGGCACTGGGAACATTGTCGGTAACGATTACGAAGGCTACCGGATCACCACGAATATCGTCTTTAAAACGGCGATGAACGAAGAGACCTTCCGGGATCGCATTACGATTGAACCAGAGCCGGAAAATCTGACCTTTTATACCTATTCCAGTTCGCGCGGAACGGTGCTGCAAATGTCGTTCTTGCCGCGCGATAACACGACTTACGCGATCACTCTCCAAGCCGGATCGGAAGATGTGTATGGCAACCGGATCGCCGAGCCTTACACCTACCGTTTACGAACAGGCACACCGCCCGCGCGCATCTACCCCGTGACCAATGGCAATCTTATGCTGACGGGCGCGCACCGCGAGGATACAAGGATGGCGATGCTCGTTACGGGCGCAGCGAGCGTCGATTATGAATTGTTCAGCATCAATCCGTTTGATCTGCGCTACGAACGCTTGGTAACGGGTTATTCCACCTACCGAAACACAAACCAAGAGACCGATGATGCGACTCGTCCGTATCGACAAACCCGCGATGATGCGCTGCGCACATGGACAGCGGATTTCGACTCGGCGGGCGCTATCAATGCGCCGCGCGAGGTGCTGCTGGCATCAGAGACAGGCGGAACGCTCGATCTCGGTTTGTACTGGGTACGCATGGAGAGCGGCGATCTTCAGGGTTACACCTATCGTCGTGGGGTATCGTCGTTCATGCTGGCAGTGGTGACGGCAAATCTGACCATCAAGCGACTGCCCGACGGTGCGCTGGTCTGGGCGACCGATTTGGTCACGGGCGAACCCATCGAGGGGTTGAACGTCACGGTCTATCATCGTGGTCGCAGGCTGATCTCAGTGCCGACGGATGCCGACGGCGTGGCGATGCTCGATGTGATCGTGCCGAACGATAATGAATTCGTGTTGATCGAGGCGCGCGCCGATGCTGCCTATGGCGTATGGTACAGTGGTTCGGACGCGGAACTACAGACCACGCGCGGGTATTTGTACACGGATCGTCCAATCTATCGTCCGGGCGAACCCGTCCATTTTCGCGGCGTGCTGCGCGATCAGAACGATGTGAATTTCACTGTCCCCAACGGTGTGGAACAAGTTCATGTGAGCGTCTCCAATTATGGAACGGTGATCCATGAGGCAGATGTTTCTGTCACGCGCTTCGGCACATTCAGCGAGACGTTCACGATTCCAACTAATGCTCCGCTAGGTGATTACGAAGTGAGCGTCGATTGGGGTGCGAATGCGTTCACGCGCTATCGTTGTTACAGCTACGGCGATTCCTTCGATGAAGAATGCTACTCATCGTCGTATAGCGCGCTCACGTTCAACGTCGCAGAATTCCGCGTGCCAGAATTTCGGGCATCGGTCACAGTCGAAAATTCCACGGTTATGCAGGGCGACGCGATCAACTTCCTGCTGAATGCCGCATACTATTCCGGCGGCGCGCTCTCGGATGCGGATGTGTTCTGGTATTACCGAGGGCAGCCCGCATCGTTCAATTATCGTGGCGAAGGCAGCTACCGCTTCAACGATGAGACCGTAGACAGCAACGAGTTCAATTTCCCACCGCCGAGCGAGAATGTTGTGATCCCAACTGACGCCGACGGCAATGCGCTGTTCACGCTTCCTGAACTGGAAACGCCGCTGCGTACCCCTGTGATCGTCGGCGTCGAGGGGACGATTTCACGCGAGGGCGGCGCGCCGATCACCGCGCGCAGCAGCGTCTTTGTCCATTCGTCGGATGTGTATGTCGGCGTGCGGACAGCAACGCGCATCGTGCGGCAGGGCGAAGCGGCGGTTGCAGAGATCATCACGGTGTCGCCGGAGAGCGAACCCGTCGCTGGACGGATCGTGAATGTTGAGGCAGTCGAAGTCCGTTGGGAGCGCCTCCCCATTGAAGGACGCTTCGGGCGCTACAATTGGGAAGTGCGCGAATACCCGGTTACGACCGGACAGGTCGGCACGGAGGCGGACGGATTGGCTGCATTTACGTTTGAGCCGCCGAACGCCGGATCATTCCGTGTGCGCGTCGTCACGATGGATGACGCAGGGCGGGAGAGCAGCGCGACGACTCGCTTCTATGTTCCGGCACAGCAGCGCAGCGGGCGGCGGGTGTATTTCGGCGCACCGAGCGATTCGGTCACGATGATCGCAGACAAAGACGGCTATCGTCCGGGCGAGACCGCGCAAATCCTGCTCCCTAATCCGTATGAGGGCGCGGTGACGATGCTGATCACGGTCGAGCGCGCGGGGGTGATGCAGTATGAGGTGATCCGCACGACGGATGAATCGCTGTTGTATCCGCTGCCTATCACCGACGATCACGCGCCCGCTGTCTTTTTCAGCGTTGTGATGGTCAAGGGCATCGACGCTGACACGCCGAATCCAATTTATGCGACGGGTACAATACGGTTGATTGTTGAACCGGTCGCGCGGAAGTTGACAGTCGAGGTCACGCCTTCGGCGCGCACCGTCGCGCCGCGTGGCGAATTGGCGTTCGATGTGCTTGTGACCGACGCGAACGGGCAGCCCGTGCCAGACGCAGAAGTGGGGTTGGCGCTGACCGATCAAGCGGCGCTCTCGCTGCTGCCGCCGAACAGCACGACTCTGCTAGAGACGTTCTATCCAAATTCACAGCGCAACGCCGTCTATACGACCGTCTCGCTCTACGCGCTGTTGGATCGGCTGACCGATGGCTTACTGCCGAACTTGGATGGTATGGGCGGCGCGCAGAGTGCCAGCGCGGGTGGCTTAGAAAATCTTGATCCACGCGACAATTTCGTCTATACGCCGCTGTGGGCACCGCATATTGTGACCGATGCCAACGGGCGGGCGACCGCAACGGTGACGATGCCCGACAATTTGACGGCATGGAAATTGGATGCGCGGGTGGTGACGGCGGATACGCGCGTTGGACAGACGACGACGGAAGTCATTTCGACGCTGCCGCTGATTGTGCGCCCAACCGCGCCGCGCTTCTTCGTTGTGGGGGATCGGGTCGAACTTTCTGCGATTGTGCAGAACAATACCAATGCCGAACAGGTTGTCGATGTTGGAATACAAGCCGACGGCGTGACCATCGAGGGCGAGAATGCCCAATCGGTGACGATTACAGCGGGCGGACGGGCGCGCGTGCGTTGGATGGCGCTTGTTGCTGATGTGACGGGCGTCGATTTGACGTTCTACGCGCTGGGCGCGGACGGGTTCCGCGATGCTGCCAAGCCGACGCTGCGCACGGGCGCGGATGGGCTGATTCCGGTTTACCGCTACGCTGCCCGTGATACGACGGGGACGGCGGGCATGATCACCGACGTGACGACGCTCACCGAAGGAATCGCGCTGCCGTCGGATGTAACGTGGGTCGATGGGGCGCTCAACATTCAGATCGATCCATCGCTGGCGGCGGTGGCGACGGAAAGTTTCCGCTATCTGCGTTCGTATCCACATGAGTGCATCGAACAGACCGTCAGCCGCTTCTATCCGAACGCGGTCACACTGCGGGCAGTGCGGACGCTCGGACTCAACGATCCTGAGCTTGAAGCTGGACTCAGCAGCGGGGTCGCGCTGTCACTGGGCAAGCTGGCAGTGGCGCAAAATGTCGATGGCGGCTGGGGCTGGTTCCCAGATTGGGAGAGCGGTACGTATGTGACGGCGTATGCGCTGCTCGGTTTGATGGCGGCGCGCGATGCAAACATGCGCATCGATGAAACCATGATCCGACGTGCGACCGAGTTTTTGCGCGGGCGCTTGGGAAATGTCGACCGGATGCGCTCGACATGGCAGTACAACCGCGAGGCATTCTTACTCTACACGCTCGTCCGTGCGGGTGAGGAATTCAATGTGCTGCGCTTCGACAATTTGATGCGCTATCGGGAGTTGATGTCGCTGGCGGCGCGCTCGTATCTGTTGATGGCGCTGTTGGAACGCGATCCCGAAAATCCCTATGTCGCTACCCTGACCAGCGACCTGACCAGCAGCGCGCTCTTGTCTGCGACGGGCGCACACTGGGAAGAAGCTGAAACGGATTGGTGGAACTGGGGCAGCAACACGCGCACAACCTCGCTGGTATTGTCGGCGCTGATCAAGCGCGATCCGACCAATCCGCTGCTCCCCAACGTCGTCCGCTGGCTGATGATCGCGCGGGAAGGTGATCACTGGGAGACGACGCAAGAGACCGTTTGGGCGACGATTGCGCTCACCGATTGGATGGTCGTCACGGGCGAATTGAACGGCGCTTATGATTATGCGCTATCCCTCAATTCGCTGCTCTTGGAGACAGGGACGGTCACGCCGGAAACCGTCCGCGAGTCGCGCGAACTGAGCATTTCCGTCAACGATCTGCTGCGCGATCAAGTTAACCTGCTGGCGATTGCGCGCGGGGAGGGGACGGGCGCATTGTATTACACCGCGTTCCTCGATTTGCAACTGCCCGCCGATCAGACGCCCGCGATCAATAGCGGCGTCGGCGTCACGCGCGAGTATCTGGATGCAGACGGCAACCCGATTACGAGCATCGGCGTGGGCGACGTCGTGAACGTGCGGCTGACGGTGATGCTGCCTGAAGATGTGTACTTCTTCGCGCTCGATGATCCGCTGCCGTCTGGGTTGGAGAGCATCGATCCGCGCTTGACGACGAGTTCGCGCTTTGCGAACGTGCCGACGCTGCGCCGCGACGATGAACGCTATTTCTGGGGTTGGTGGGCGTTCCGCCACACCGAACTGCGCGATGCGCGGACGAGTCTGTACAGCGATTATTTGCGGCGTGGAACGTATGTCTACAGCTATCAGGCGCGCGCGGTCACGCCGGGCGAATTCCAAGCGATGCCTGCGCAGGGCTATGCGTTCTACATGCCAGACGTGTTCGGGCGCAGCGATGGATCGCTGTTCACGGTGACGAGCGCGGAATAACAATAGGTGCGTCCCGGCGCGATGCGCGGTATGTGTAATGATCATTTGGGGCGAGCCGCTGGCTCGCCCCTACGATTCGCGCGTGTATCCTTCCCAGCCCATCGTGTCCAATCGCTCAACTTTCGCCAGCACCCCCGCCGCGAGGTCAGCTTGATAGGCGATCATCCGCGTCATGAGCGTTGGATCGGACGACGCCAAGATGCGCACTGCAAGCAAGCCCGCATTGGCGGCGTTATTCACGGCGACGGTGGCGACGGGGACGCCGCGCGGCATTTGCACGATAGACAGCAGCGCGTCCAGCCCATCAAGCGTTTCTAGCTTGACGGGGACGCCGATTACGGGCAGCGGCGTAAGCGCGGCGACCATGCCGGGCAAGTGCGCCGCGCCGCCCGCGCCCGCGATGATCGCGCGCAAGCCGCGTTGATGCGCCTGTTTGGCGTATTCGACCATCCGCTCCGGCGTGCGGTGCGCGGAGACAATCGTTAGCTCGAACGGGATAGCGAAATCGCGCAAGACTTCGGCGGCAGCGCGCATGATCGGCAAGTCGGAGTCGCTGCCCATGATGATTCCGACGGACGGACGGACAGCGATCTGAAGCGTTGCATTCGTTAAAGCGGCGATACGCGGTGCGAGTTCCGCGACGGATGCGCCCACCAGCGTGATGTGTCCCAGCTTGCGCCCGCGCCGATTGTCGCGCTTGCCGTACCAGTGAATCGATGCGTTTGGGATGGTCAGCGCGGCATCGAGCATTTTCAGCGTCTCATCCAGCGTTTCCGCGCCCAAAATGTTGATCATCGCCGCCGCGCCAACTTGTAACGACGGATTACCCATCGGTAAGCCCAAAATCGCGCGGAGATGCGCCTCGAATTGGCTCATCGCGCACGCTTCAATCGTGTAATGCCCGGAATTGTGCGGGCGTGGCGCGATCTCGTTGAGCAGAACGGTGTCGTCTGGCAACAAAAACAGCTCGACGCCGAAAACGCCCGCGCCGCTCAAATGGCTGACCGCTTCGCGCGCCATGTCGAGGGCGTTTCGTGCAGCCGGCGGCGAAATTTGCGCTGGTACAATCACAATCTGGCAGATGTTGTCGCGCTGGATGGTTTCCACGACAGGATAGGCGGCGATTTCGCCGTCCAGTCCGCGCACGACCATGACCGCGAATTCTTTCACGAACGGGACGAACATTTCGACGTACAAGTCGTATCCGCCGAGCGCCGCGAACGCTGCTTCGATCTCCGATTCAGCGTGAATCACAGCATTGCCGCGTCCGTCGTATGCCAGCCGCTTCGCCTTCAAGACGACAGGATAGCCGTATTCGTCTACAAAGGCACGGACAGCGGCGATATCAGGTGCGTTTGTGAAGACAGGAAGGGGGATATTTTGCGCGGCAAAGTGGGTTTTTTGCGCGTACTTATCCTGAATCAGGCGGATGGTCGCGGCGGACGGCTGCACGCGCACGCCCGCGCGTTCCAATGCTTCGAGCGTGTCCGTATCGACGTGTTCGATCTCGACCGTGACGATATCGCACGACTCCGCGAGTTCGCGCACCTTGTCGGGATCGCGGAAACTGCCGACGATCTGACGATCCGCCACCTGTCCGGCAGACGAGTCGGGATCAGGATCGAGAATGACCACGCGCAAGCCCATACGCCGCGCATCCTGCGCCAGCATCCGTCCCAACTGTCCGCCGCCGAGAATGCCAATCGTCTCAAACTTCATGTGGGATGACTTTTCGGAGTGCTTCAACGGTCAGCGCGTGTTCGGCAGCGTGCATCCGCTTTGCAAACGACTCCAGCGTATCGTCTAGGATGAACGGGACGACAGTTTGCGCGATTACGGCGCCCGCGTCGATTGCGGGAATCACTTCATGGATCATGCAGCCGCTTTCCGTGATCGCGCCGCGCTGATATGCCTCGAATGCGCGCTGAATCGCGTCGCTGCCGGGAAATTGACCGGGCAGGGCAGGATGCAGGTTGATCACGCGGCGCGGAAAGCGATCCAAGAAGGGCGCCGATAGAATGTGCATCCAACCCACCAACACGATCCAGTCGGGCGCGGCAGGCACGATCCAATCTGCAAGATCGTGATCATAGTCCGCGCGCGGGCGTCCGGCATCTAGATAGGGCTTGAGCGGAAGATATAGTGTGGGAATTTCGGCGTCTTCGGCGCGCACGAGTCCATAGGCGGATTTGCGATTCGAGACGACCAGCGCGATCTCGGCGTCGAGTGTCCGCGCGGCAATCGCATCGATAATCGCTTGCAGATTCGTCCCCGAACCGGAGATCAGTACAACAAGCCGTGCCGTCATTCAAACACCACACCATCGATTCCGGCGGCGATGTGTCCGATGATCGCGCCATCTTTAACCAGCGCGTTCGCGCGATCCGCTTGTTCAAGCGGCAGGATCACGATGAACCCGATGCCCATATTGAACACGCGGTACATTTCGTCGTCGGAAATATCGCCATGTTTTTGAATGAAGTCGAAAATCGGCGGTTTCTCCCATGAAGTGCGCTGAATCACCGCGCCCAAGCCTTGCGGGATGATGCGCGGCGGATTTTCGACTAAGCCGCCGCCCGTGATATGCGCCATACCGCGAATATCGATGCCTGCGCTCCATAACTTCTCAACGCTTTCCAAATACGAGCTGTGTGGATAGAGCAGGACATCACCAATGGTTTCGCCTTCGAGTTCGTCCATTGGGGTGTTCCAATCGAGATCGTCCAACACGCGCCGCGCCAGTGAATAGCCGTTGGTGTGTAAGCCGCTCGATCCGATACCGATAACGCGATCACCCGCTTGAATGCGCGCTCCAGCCACGATCCGCCTGCGTTCCACGACGCCGACCATCGTCCCAACCAGATCGATCTGTTCCGGCTGATACACGCCGGGCATTTCCGCCGTTTCGCCGCCGATCAGGACGCAGTTTGCTGTCCGACAGGCGTCCGCTATGCCGCCGACAAGCGCCGCGATTTGTTCAGGGTTGAGCTTGGATGAGGCGACGTAATCGAGGAAGAACAGCGGACGCGCGCCCTGCACCAAAATGTCGTTGATACCGTGGTTGACCAGATCGACTCCGATGGTATCCCACTTGTTCATACGCGCGGCGACCATCGTTTTCGTGCCGACGCCATCGGTTGACGCCACGAGGACGGGGGAGTCCATCGCTTTCAAACGTGAGGCATCGAACATGCCGCCGAACGCGCCGATTCCAGCAAGCACATCCGATGTGTAGGTCGATTTCACGGCAGCTTTCATCAATTCGACGGCGCGGTTGCCCGCAGCGATATCGACGCCCGCGCGGGCATAGTTGAGCGGTAGATTTGCGCTGACTGGATCGTGCGCGCCGCCAATATCGCGGCGGTAGTGCATCCCGCCAAAATGAATGCGCGTTAAGGCTTGATAGACGTGATCCAGCGCGGCGGGCAGCGACTCGCCAACGCCGCTGACCCCCAACACGCGCCCGCCTGATGTGCGCAGTGCGCCATCTACGCGCGTCGTTCCCGCGTGAAATACAACGGTGTCGGCGGGTAGGTCGTCCGCGCCCGTAATGTCCATGCCCCGCGAAAATGTGCCAGGATAGCCGGGTGCAGCCGCCACCACACACGCACATGCCCCGGATTTCCACTTGATTTCGATGTCGCTCAGGCGTCCATCAGCGCACGCGCATAGAATATCCGCCAAGTCCGTGTCGAGCAGCGGGAGGATCGCTTGCGTTTCGGGATCGCCAAAGCGCGCGTTGAACTCCAAGACGCGATAGCCGTGCGGTGTGAGCATCAATCCGGCGAATAATACGCCTGTGTAGGGTGTGCCGCGCGCCGCCATGCCGTCTAGCGCGCGCTGAAAAACATCCGCACGGATCGATTCAAGCAGCACGTCGGGGATGTCTGGTACGGGGGCAAAAGCACCCATGCCGCCCGTGTTCGCGCCGATGTCGCCGTCGTTGATGCGCTTGTGATCGCGCGCCGTCGGCATGAGCGCGAACGTTTTTCCGTCACAGAACGCGAGGACGGAGAGTTCCGCGCCTGTTAAGCGTTCTTCGATGAGGATTTGTGCGCCCGCACCGCCAAATTCCCGGTCTACGAGGATGCGATCTGCGGCGTCAAGCGCCTGATCGACGCTATCGCAGACGATCACGCCCTTTCCGGCGGCGAGTCCATCCGCTTTCACCACGACGGGACGCCCGAACGCTTGGATGAACGCCGCCGCCACATCGTAATCGCTGAACGTGCCGTACTCCGCCGTTGGGATGCCGAACTCGCGCATGAAGGCTTTCGCATATGCCTTCGATGTTTCCAACTGTGCTGCCGCTTGCGTCGCGCCGAAAATGCGCAGCTCAGCCGCGCGGAAGGCATCGACCATTCCGGCGGCGAGCGGCGCTTCGGGTCCGACGACGGTCAGATCGATTTCGAGTGTGCGCGCGAAATCGATCAGTGACGCGATATCATGGCTCTCAATAGCGATGTTCTCGCATGACGCCCGTCCCTCTGCGCGTTCCCACGCTGTGCCGCCGTTGCCCGGCGCGACGTAAATACGGCTGACTTGTTCGGATTGTGCCAGTTTCCACGCTAAGGCATGTTCGCGCCCGCCCGCGCCGATGATCAGGACGTTCATCAGCCCCACATCCCCTCGAAGACCAATTTTTCGCGCGCGTCGTCGTGCAACCATTCTGGGATCGGGATCGGGTACTCGCCAGAGAAGCAGGCGGTACAGTGTCCGACATCGCTGCCCAACGTCTCGCGCACGGCGGCGACCATCCCGCCAATGCTTAGATAGCCGAGACTGTCTGCGCCGATGTGTTGGCGGATTTCCTCGATGGATTTGTTGTGCGCGATCAATTCTTTGTAGGTCGCCATATCGACGCCCATGAAGCACGGATGGCGCACGGGTGGCGACGAGACGCGCACATGGACTTCGGTCGCGCCGCCGTCGCGCAGCAGGCGGATTAGGGGACCTGCGGTGTTGCCGCGCACAATCGAATCATCGACCATGACAACGCGCTTGCCCTCAAGATTGTTGCGCAGCGGATTGTATTTGAGGTGAATGCCGACCTTACGCAAACCCTCGTCCGGCTGGATGAACGTTCGCCCGATATAGCGATTCTTGATCAGCCCTTCGGTGAACGGCAGCCCCGATTCGAGGCTGTAGCCAATCGCGGCGGGCGTGGCAGAGTCCGGCACAGGGACGACGATATCGGCGTCAATCGGGTGTTCGCGCGCGAGGATGCGCCCCATGCGCTGACGGGCTTCGTGGGCGAACTTGCCACATTCCAGCGTCGAGTCCGGGCGCGCGAAGTAGACATACTCGAAAATGCACATCGCGCGCTTCTTCGGGCGTATTCCCCTCGCAGACGTGAGTCCATTTTTGTCGATCCGGATGATTTCGCCCGGCTCGACCTCGCGCAGATACGTCGCGCCAATCGTAGACAGCGCGCACGACTCCGATGCCACCACATAGCCGCCGTCGGGCAGCGTGCCGATGCACAGCGGGCGCAAGCCGTTCGCGTCGCGGAGGGCGTAGATCGCGCCGCGCGTCAGAATGACCAGCGAGTAGGCACCTTCTGCCTTCGCCATGAAATTGCGGATGCGTCCCTCCCACCGATCTTGACCCGGTTCGCCGCCCCACGATTCGGACGGCGCGGCGAGCATCTGCGTGATCACCTCGCTGTCGCTGGTGGACGACAAGCCGACGCCGCGTTCGAGCAACTGTTGGCGCATTTGCAGCGCGTTGGTCAGGTTGCCATTGTGCGCGACACCCAAGGGTCCAAACACCGTCTCGATCAAGTAGGGCTGCGCGTTGCGGATGTGTGATGATCCGGTCGTCGAATAGCGGTTGTGTCCGATGGCGAGATGCCCCTTGAGCGGGCGCAAATTGTCCTCAGTGAACACCTGTGACACCAAGCCCATGCCCTTGTGCATCGACGCGATCATGCCATCGCTGGTGACGATGCCCGCGCTCTCTTGTCCGCGATGCTGCAAGGCGTACAAGCCGAAAAACGTCAGACGGGCGACATCGCGTCCCGATGCGAAAATCCCAAAGACCCCACATTCATCGTGAGGATGGTCGTCCAGTTCGAGGTCGAAGCGTTCATCCACCGCGTTCGTTCTCCAAGATAGCCGCCAGATTGATGGCAATTCGTGCGGCGGCGGGCTGTTTTCCCGGCATGAAAGGTTGTTCGGTCAAGCGTTCGTAAACATGGATATAGCGTTCTGCGACGGACGCGATCATGTCATCGGGCAGGGGGGGCGGATCGCCGTCGCCGCGATAGCCGCGATCCGTGTACCAATGTCGCAAGAATTCTTTGTCGTAATGGTCGGGCGCAGCGGGATTGTGCGTATAACTCGCGGCATCCCAATAGCGACTGGAGTCGGGCGTGTGAACTTCATCGATCAACGTTAGCGTGCCGTCGATCAGCCCAAATTCGTATTTGGTATCGACCAGAATCAACCCAGCGCGGTTAGCGACCGCTTGACCGCGCACAAACAGCGCCAACGCGCCGGATTCGACCTGTTCCCATAACGCTCCCGTGAGCAATCCAGACTCGATAATCTGATCGCGCGTCAGCGGCGCGTCGTGTCCACCTTGCTCGGCTTTCGTCGTCGGCGTCAAGATTGGGCGGGGGAGCGGATCGTTCTTGCGCAAGCCGTCCGGGAGCGCAATTCCATACGGCGCGCGTTCGCCCGCCGCGTACAGCGTCCAGAGCGATGTTTTGGTCACACCCGTGATGTAGCCGCGCACGATGATTTCAACGGGGAGCGCGGCGGCTTCGCGCGCAATCGTGACATTCGGATCGGGGACGGCAAGCAGATGATTCGGCACGATATCGCGCGTCTGCTCGAACCACCACGCGCTGAGTTGGTTCAGCACTTGCCCGCGAAACGGAATCAGTCCCAACACGCGATCAAACGCCGAGACGCGATCCGTCGTGATCAGCAGCCGTTGATCGTTGGACAAGCGGTAATTATCGCGGACTTTGCCCGATTCTTTGACCAGACCGGGCAAATCGACGGTATCGAGCGCGTTGGGGATGAACATGCGCAGTTGATCACGAGTCAGCATAGCGCATCCCGTTCTCAAACAGCCGCAAGCCGGACATGCCGCGTCCGCCGCGATGATAGCGCGGGTGCTGCCAGTCGAAGATGTGATTTTCGGGATGCGGCATCAGCCCCAAGACGTTGCCCGCGGGATTGCACAGTCCGGCAATCGCGCGCTGCGATCCGTTCGGGTTGGCGGGATAAATGTCGGCGTCGTAGGTCAGCGCGATCAAGTTGTCGGCTGCCAGCGCGTCAAGCGTCGCTTCGTCCGCCGCCAGCAAGCGTCCTTCGCCGTGCGCGACCGGACAGTAAATCGGCTCGTCCAATCCGCGCGTGAAAATCGATGGACTGGCGGCGTTGACTTGCAGCGTCACCCAACGGCACTCGAAATGACCCGATTCGTTAAAGGTGAGCGTAACTGGACGTGATTCGCGCTGTCCCCATGTCTCGCCTGGCAGCAAGCCCGCCTTGACGAGCGCCTGAAAGCCATTGCAGATGCCGATCACGGGGCGTCCGCTCTCGATGAAACGGCGCACGGCGTCCCCGAAGCGATGCTGAAGGTTGAGCGCCCACAGCTTGCCTGCGCCCAAATCGTCGCCATACGAGAAGCCGCCGGGAAGGATGAGCAGGGCGTAATCGTCGATACGCTTTTCACCCGCGATGATCTGATTGACGTGAACGATCTCCGGCGTACCGCCGGCGAGTTCGCACGCTTTCGCGGCATCGTGATCGCGGTTCGTGCCGTCGGCGTGGAGGATCAGCACGCGCGGCGATGATTTGAGGGCGGGGAGGTTTGTAGGGACAGGACGTGTCCTCTCCGTGTGGAAGGTCGGCGGTGCGCTTGTCGGGAGATCGCCGCGCCATGCGCGTTCCAGTTCGCTCAGGTCGATTTTATGATGGCGCATACGGAATTCTGGCATATCAACGACCGTGCCGACATGAAAGCATGGCAGGGCATCAAAGCGTGCTTGGAACACGGTAGTATTTTCAGGCGCAACTTCGACTACAAATCCCGCCAACATTTCATGGAACAATCGATCATATCTGATGCTGAACGTAACTCCCCGTTGACCGCTCATGCACATCTCCGCGATGGCAACGGCGACACCGTGTTCCGAGATGTCGTGACAGGCTTCGACTAGACCGCTTGAAATCGCCTTGTGAAGTGTTCGCATGAGCGTCAGCGCGTTCGGATCGGGCTGCTGCCAGTTCCCATCGAGATTGCCGATGACATATAGGCTATTTCCAGCCCGTTTCAAATCCGCCGTGACCGTTTTCGTCACGTCCGGCACGATGCCCAGCGCAGAGATCACGAGCGTGCCGGGAATGGCGTGTTTTGTTCCGTCCGCATCGGTGTATTCATTGTTCAGGCTGTCCTTGCCGCTGATGAATGGTGCGTTGTACGCAATCGCGGCGTCGTAGCAGCCTTGCGCAGCGCGGACGAGCGACCCAAGACGATCCGGTAGAAGCGGGTTGCCCCAACAGAAGTTATCGAGCAGGGCGACTTGATCGGGATCAGCACCGACAGCGACCAGGTTACGGAATGCCTCATCGACCGCCGCCCATGCCATGAAATACGGATCGATTTCGCCGTACTGTGGGCAAATCCCGTTCGATATAGCGACGCCGCGCGTGTTGGGCTGTGTGTCTTGCGGCACAAGTACGGCTGCATCCCCATGACCATGATTCTTGACGCCAACGAGCGGCTTAACCGCTGTTCCACCTTGTACTTCATGATCGTAGCGGCGGATCACGGCTTCTTTGCTGCGAACGTTGGGATGTGCTAACAACCTTAGCAATTCCGTGCGTAAATCACGCGGCTCATGGAAATCGACCGCCGATTTCAATTCGGGCGGCGTCCATTTCGCCTTCAGGTGGCGGCGCGGGATGCCGTCGTGCAGAAATTCCATCGACAGATTACCCACTGGTGCGCCGTCATAGAGCAGTTTCAGCCGTCCGCTTGCCTCGAATGTGCCGATGATCATCGCGTCGATGTTCTGTCCGTCCGCGATGGATTTAAAAGCGTCCCAGTGTTCGGGCGGGACGGCAAGTACCATCCGCTCTTGCGCCTCGCTCAGCCAGATTTCCCACGGGCGGAGTCCGGCGTATTTTAGCGGCGCGCGATCCAGATGCACGACCGCGCCGATCTTCGCCGCCATTTCGCCCACCGCCGACGACAAACCGCCTGCGCCGCAGTCGGTGATCGCGCTGTAGAGTTTGGCGTCACGGGTTTGTAAGACGACTTCATGCACCTGTTTCTCGTGGATCGGGTGTCCGATCTGGACGGCGCTGCCGGCGATATCGCCCGTCGCCACGTCCATCTCCATGCTGCTGAAGGTTGCGCCGCGCAAACCGTCTCGCCCTGTGCGTCCGCCGAGAACGACGATGTGATCGCCCGGTTGCGGATTGGTGACGTGCGATCCGCGCGGCAGAATACCAAGACAGCCGCAGAACACCAGCGGATTGCTGATGTAGCCGTCATGGTAATGGATCGCGCCGTTGACGGTCGGAATTCCCATCTTGTTGCCGTAATCGCCAACGCCGCGAATCACACCCTCCGCGATCCGTTTGGGATGCAGCACGCCCGCCGGAACTTGCTCATTCGGCGTGTTCTCGTAGCCGAAGCACAAGATATCGGTGTTCGCAATCGGACGCGCGCTCACGCCCAAAATATCGCGGACGACGCCGCCAACGCCCGTATTCGCGCCGCCAAATGGCTCAAGCGCCGACGGATGATTGTGCGTTTCGACTTTGAACGCGAGATCGTATTCATCATCGAAGGCGATGATTCCGGCGTTGTCCACGAATGCGGAGCGCACCCACGGCTTGTTGACCTTTTCGGTCGCCGCGCGGATATACGTATTCAGCAAGCCGTCGATCTCGTGGTGGACGCCGTGTTCGTCCTCGTAGTCGATCAGCGCCTTGAACGTTTTGTGGACGCAGTGTTCGCTCCACGTTTGCGCCAGCATTTCGATCTCGGCGTCCGTCGGATCGCGTCCCTCACGCTGAAAATACAACTGGATCGCTGCCATTTCGTTCGCGTCCAGCGCCAAACGGCGTTGCGCGCTGAGGGCGCGCAATCCATCAGCGTCCAGATCGCGGATTGGGATGATTTCGACAGTCGTATCAACAGCTTGCGTCAGGACGAACGGCGGATCGATAGGCGTGTCGATAGCATAACGCTGAATGACGGGATTGACGTGGTGGGTGAGGGTGTGTTGGAGCAATGCATCGGCGGTATGGGCTGCGGACAAGCGATGGCGCTGTCCGGTTGCCGTCGCGTCAAGCGTTTCGATGCCGAGCCAGCGCGCTGCCTTAAGCAAGTTTTCGGCGGCGGGATCGGTCACGCCCGGCAGCAGCGTCACATCGATGAACGGCGGCGCAGGTGGTTCGGCGTGTCCAATTTCGGACACTGTGTAGTGTTCAGAAACCGGATCGACCAGCAGTTCGCGGGCGATACGGTGCATGTCGTCATCGGTGAGCCGTCCGTGTAGAAAATACAGGTCGGCACGTTCGGTATCCGCCACACGTGTCCGGCGAATCTCAATGCAAAAATCCCGTATCCCATTCACGACTGGAGTCAAGCGTTCGCTTCCTACAGGCTAAAGATCGGCGCGACGGAGAACGGTAGACGATAATGTTCTGGAGGGTGCTGCTTCCGATGAATAGACAGTCTAGCAAAGCTCAATCTGAAATGCTATGCGGTCTTTAAGAAAATTTGAAAGTCTTAACACGAGATGATTTTGCGGTTGAAGTTCGCCCCTGCCAAAAGGTATGATTAGCGATTAATCATGCTGAGGATCATCATCGTGACCGTCGTGCGCTTGCCGGGCTTGGTCGATCCCCATGTTCACCTGCGCGAACCGGGTGCGACTCACAAAGAAGATTTCGAGAGCGGCACGCGCGCGGCGCTGGCAGGCGGATTCGTCGCCGTCTGCGCGATGCCGAACACGACGCCGCCCTTGATCGACGCGGACGCACTGACGCTCGCTGAGGATGCCGCCGCGCTTCAAGCCGTTTGCGATTACGGGATTCATCTGGGCGGTAGCGCGGTGAACGTAGCGACGTGCGCAAGTTTAGCGGATCGGATCATTGGGCTAAAATTGTATCTCGATGCGACGTTCGGCACGCTCAAACTCGATGATATTGGCGTGATTCGTGCTTTATTCGCGGCATGGGATCGCAATCGTCCGATCTTGTGCCATGCGGAGGATCGCTCGTTAGCAGCGGTGCTGCTGTGCGCCCATCTGGAAGATCGAAGCGTGCATATCTGTCATGTCAGCCGCCGCTCCGAGATCGAACTCATCCGCGCGGCGAAGGCACGCGGAGTCGCGGTAACGTGCGAAGTCGCGCCGCATCATCTGTTCCTTTCGACGGACGACATTCCAAGACTTGGAGCGGGGCGGGCGGAAGTGCGTCCGCGTTTGGCGACACCGGACGATGTGGCGGCGCTGTGGGCGAATATGGATGTGATCGACTGCATCGCCACTGACCATGCGCCGCATTTGTTGTCCGAGAAGGACAGCGCCACGCCGCCGCCGGGCTTTCCCGGACTGGAAACGGCGCTCCCACTGATGCTGAGGGCGGTACACGATGGACGGCTTGACCTCACCGATCTGATCGAACGGATGGCAGCGGCGCCGCGCTCGATTTTCGATCTGCCCGCCTTCCCAGACACATACATCGATGTGGATGTCGATGCGGACTGGACGGTACGCGGTGACGCCATGCAAACGCGCGCGAAGTGGACGCCGTTCGAGGGTTGGCGGCTGCGCGGGCGAGTCGAGCGTGTGGTATTGCGCGGAAAAACGATCTATGAAAATGGGATCGTGTTGGCTCAACCCGGTTCGGGGCTAAATCTCGCTCCCAAATATCAAAAGGATAATCAGTGACCTTCGCAGCGAACATGATTCAAGTGGAATCCCGCCGACTGCCATTTCAGGCGCAGCATGACGGGCGTTTTCGCGGACAGCATATTTTGTCCGTGTCGCAGTTCAGCCTCGATGATGTCGCCTATATTTTCGATGTGGCGGAAGAATTTCGGCTGATCGTCAAACGGGTGGGGTCGCTGGAGATTTGCAAAGGGAATATCCTCGTCAATCTGTTTTACGAGCCGTCTACGCGCACGTCGTCGTCGTTCATGGCGGCGATGCACCGACTCGGCGGGACGGTGATTCCGATCAACGAAGTGCGCTATTCGAGCGTGTCGAAGGGCGAATCGCTGCCCGATACGATCCGCACGCTTGAAGCATATGCCGACGCCATCGTGCTGCGCCATCACGAGGTTGGATCGGTGGCGCAAGCGGCAAGTGTCGCGCATAAACCGATCATCAACGCGGGCGACGGCATCGGGGAACATCCGACCCAAGCCCTGCTCGATCTGTACACGATTTTGCAAGAGCGCGGGCGGATCGCGGGTTTAACTGTGACGATGCTCGGCGATTTGAAGTACGGACGCACAGTCCATTCATTGGCGAAGTTGCTGGCGATGTTCGATGTGCGACTGCGTTATGTGTCGCCGGAAATTCTCACCATGCCGCCGGAATTGATTGTGCAAATTGGCGAAAAAGGCATCGAACAAGCCGAATACACCGATTTGAATGCCGTGATCGCAGAGACAGATGTGTTATATGTCACGCGCATCCAAAAAGAACGTTTTACCGATCCAGCGGCATACGATAACGTAAAAGATAGCTACGTCATCACACCGGAGACGATGGCACTGGCGAAGCCCGACATGGTGCTGATGCACCCGCTCCCGCGCGTGGGCGAAATTCGCATGGACGTAGACGGCGATCCGCGCGCGGCGTATTTTCGGCAGGTCGAATATGGGGTGTTCGTTCGCATGGCATTGTTGGCGCTGGTCATGGGGAAGGCGTAGACGGATTGAACGCGGGAAGCTTCATTCAACGATTGGAACGGCGGGCGCTGACCGCGAATACGCTGCTGTGCGTCGGACTCGATCCGCACGCGGAAATGCTGCAAGACAACACAGCGGCAGCGGCGCGCGATTTCTGTAAGCATCTGATCGACCGCACGGCGGAACAGGCGTGCGCGTTCAAGGCGAACAGCGCGTTCTTCGAGGCGTTCGGCGCGGACGGGATTGAGGCGCTCAAAGACGTGATCGACTATGTGCCGGACGATATTCCGGTCATCTTGGATGCGAAGCGCGGCGATATCGCCAGCACCGCCGAGGCATACGCGCGCGCGGCATTTGAGGCGCTTGGCGCGGCGGCGGTCACGGTCAATCCCTATATGGGTTACGACGCGGTGTATCCGTTCTTGACCACGCCGGGCAAAGGCGTCTTTGTGCTGTGCAAAACGTCGAATCCGGGCGCGGATGTGTTCCAAAACTTGCTGATCAACGACAAGCCACTGTACGAAGTGGTGGCACAGCAAGTGATGAGTTGGAACGATGGCGATAATCTCGGATTGGTCGTCGGCGCGACGGATTTGGATGCACTCGCGCGCTTGCGGGCGGTCGCGCCCCGTTTGTGGTTCTTGCTGCCCGGCGTCGGCGCACAAGGCGGCGATCTGCGTGCGGCGCTGTTGGCGGGTCTGCGCGTGGATGGCATGGGGCTGTTGGTCACGGTGTCGCGTTCGATTGCGAAGGCGTCTGATCCCGGCGCAGAGGCGGCGCGCGTCCGCGAGTTGATCAACGAGATACGACCCACCCGCAACACCCATCCGCGCACATTAATTTCGGGTTCGCTTGAACGGGTGGCGCTGGCACTGGCACAGTCCGGCTGCGTTCAGTTTGGCGAGTTCACGCTCAAATCGGGCGAACAATCGCCCGTCTATTTGGATTTGCGCCGCTTGGCATCGTATCCAGAAGCGATGCGCACCGTGGCGGCGGCGATGGCGGAACTGTTGCGCGGCTTGCAGTTTGACCACATCGCGGCGATTCCCTATGCGGGCTTGCCCATTGGCACAGCGACGGCACTGTCGTTCAACTGTTCGATGATCTATCCGCGCCGCGAAGTGAAGGATTACGGCACGAAAGCATCGGTTGAGGGCGTTTACAAGCCGGGCGATACGGTCGTGGTCGTGGATGATCTGGCGACGAAAGGGAACGCAAAATTTGAAGCCATCGAACAGTTGAAAGCGGCGGGCTTGCTGGTCAAGGATGTGGTCGTGGTGATCGACCGCGAACAAGGCGCAGCGGCGACATTAGCGGCAGCGGGCTACAAGCTGCACCGTGTGACGACGCTCCGGCACTTGCTGCCAATTTGGGAGGAGCATCGCATCGTAAACGAGTTTCAGCGGCGCGTCGTTCAGGATTATTTGGCGCATTCCACCTGATGTACCGTCGATTATATCGCGGCGTCTTGTCGCGTTTTGACGCCGAAACGCTGCACTTGGTTGCATTGGCGGCGCTGGAACAGAGCGGACGCCTGCCGGCGCTGCGGGTAGTCATGCGGCGCGCGTTCGCGTCCCTGCCGACAACCAATTTAGATGTCGAGGCGTTCGGACTGCGCTTCGCGCATCCGTTGGGCTTGGCGGCGGGCTTCGACAAAGATGCGCGCGCGCTCCCGGCGCTGGCGGCGCTCGGTTTCAGCTTCGTCGAAGTTGGGACGGTTACGCCGCTGCCTCAGCCGGGTCATCCGCGCCCGCGCTTGTTCCGCTTGTCCGATGATAACGCGCTGATCAACCGGATGGGCTTTCCGAGCGCGGGCGCGGCGATCATCGCGGAACGCTTGGGGCGGCACGATCCCGCGTATCCCATATTTATCAGTCTTGGCAAGAACAAGGACACCCCATTGTTGGACGCCGCGCGTGATTACGTCGCCGCGCTGCAAAGGTTGTACCCGCACGGCGCTGCCTTCGTCGTCAACATCAGTTCCCCAAACACGCCCGAACTGCGCCGCTTGCAGACGCGCGCGTATCTTTCCGGCTTGCTCGATTCGTTGATCACGGCGCGCGATTCGTTGGCGGTGGGATCGCGTAAACCGCTGTTGATCAAGATCGCGCCCGATCTGGACGATTCTGATCTCGCTTTGATCATCGATACGGCACTCGATCACGGTATTGACGGCATGATTGCCACCAACACGACGCTTCGCCGTGCTGGACTGACGAGCGCGCATCGTGCCGAAGCGGGTGGATTGAGCGGACGTCCGCTGCTCGCGCGCTCAACCGCCATGATCCGTATGATTCGGGCGCGGGCGGGCGCACGACTGACACTCATTGGCGTTGGCGGCATCTTCAACGGCGACGATTTATACGCGATGTTGGATGCAGGCGCGACGTTGGCGCAAGCCTATACGGGCTTCATCTATGAGGGTCCCACATTCGTTGCCAAGACGCTGATCGGGCTGCGCCGACGGATGGAACGTTTAGAACAAAAAACTTGACAATAAACAAATTTATTTTTACAATAAAATTGATTTTTGAAATAGGCGTTCGATTTCGTGAAAGACGTAATGTATATCGATAGTTTGGATCAAGCCGTCGCGCTGCTCAAACCCGCGCGGCTTGATATCCTCAAGCGGCTGGATGCGCCGCGAACCTGTCCTGAATTGGCAGAGTCATTCGGAGAAACGGCACAGCGCATCTACTACCATGTGAAGGCTTTGGAGACAGCGGGATTGGTCGAAAAAGTCGAAGAGCGGCGCGTGCGCGGCACCGTCGAAGGCTACTATCAGGCGGCAGCGCGCTCATATTGGCTGTCCCCATCGTTGGTTGGCAAGATTGGCGGCGAACGGACGTCGCGCGATCAAATCAGTCTGCGCTATCTGCTCGATCTGACTGAAGAAATTCAAGTGGATGTTGGACGATTGGCGCGGCAGTCTGAGAGTGGGATCGATATTCCGTCGTTATCGCTGTCCGCGCACATCCATCTCCCCGACGCAAGCCGCCGTGCAGAATTTATGCAAGAAGTTCAATCGATTTTCCAACATCTCGCCCGTAAATATGGAACGCCTCAGGACGATATTGCACTGTTGACCGATGAACAGGGTTATCGCTTAGTTCTCGCGTGCTATCCCAAAACAGGAGACGACCATGCAAGTTAAGTTGAAGGCGACACCAGAGCGCATCTTTGTCGCGCTGACCGATTCGGCGGCGCTCAAGACGTGGTTCGCGGCAGATGCCGACGTGTCTGTATCAGAAGGGCGCTACGACTTTTGGGGCAAATACACGCCTGATAACCCCGACCGTGAAGCGGGACGCCATAAGCTCATCGCCGCAATCCCCAATCAGTCGCTGCGGTTCGCGTGGCGTTTGCGGCACGATGGAACCATGCTCGATACAGAAGTGGAGTACAAACTTGTCGCGCGTGGCGATGATACGCTTGTGACCGTGCAGCAGCGGGAAGCCGTACCCGTCTCAGACGAACCCGGACATAACTTCATGGAAGATGTGTGGTTTCTGCATCTCGAAAATTTGCGTCGTTATCTCGCGGGCAAGCCGAGCGATGTTCGGATCGACTTTTCGGAGTCGATGTTAGGCGATGTGACGCACACCATCGACATCGACGCCCCCGCCGAAATCGTGTTCGATGTGCTGATCAAGCCAGAACAGCTCAACCGCTGGATCGCCAGTCGTGCAACCGTCGATCCGCGCGTTGGCGGTGAGTACGATTACGGTTGGGGCGACTTCGCCCGGATGAAAATCCTCGAACTCGAACCGAACAAGACATTGAAACTCGATTCGTCGGATGCCGAGCATTCTAATGGCGTGCTGACATGGACGTTGGAGGAATCGGGCGGCAAGACGCGCTTGACGATGGTTCACAGCGGCTTTGCGCCGGATACCGACAACAGTGGTATCTATAAAGGTTGGTGGAATTTCCTCAACTGGATTCGTGGGTTGGCAGAAGAAGGCGCAGGTTGGCAACCGCCGCTGCTCTCCTTGAAACCGGAACTCCAAGCGTATTACGCGGCATCGATATGGGCAGGGCAGGCTGAATTGATCGTTTAGCAGCGGGCGCACATTCAAAACGAGTTCAGGGGTGTCACGTTGGAACGCTTGCCATAATCGGGCGAGCCAACCGCTCACCCCTACACCAAATCCCGCATTCTAAATATGAGCTTGAGTGGAAGGGTTGAGCGAAAACATGGGCGTTATAACGAACTACACCCAGTTCGGCGGCAAGCATTCAGAGACAGCGACGATCACTAATGCGTTGGCGGCGTTGGGAGTGAAAGCGCCGCATACAGGCAAACCATTCACCGAAGCGATGATTTTGGGAATCGGCGGCGGACTGGGTGCGGGCTATATCTTGTGGGAGTTTAAAGAACACAACCAAATCATCATCATTCTCGCATTTCGGAATCGGTGGCAGTACACCCAAAAGTATATGGACAACGTGTTCGCGCGATTGGGCGTGCGGGGTGTTTATAAAGAAGCGGGCGGACGCAAACAAGCCGTCGCCAATCTGCGCGAGACACTCGATGCGGGCATTCCAGCGGTAACATGGGCGGATCGCGGACACCAACCGTATTATCTTTTGCCGCAGTCGATGTCAGGGCATGTTATCCAGATTGTCAACGTCGTTGGCATGGATGAGCAAACAGCTTGGATCGATGATTTGGGCAGGCAGCCGTTTACGATGCCCGTTGACCTGCTGGCGGAATCCCGCGCGCGGATCGGGTCGAGCAAGAATCGCGTGTTGGCGCTGCACGTCGATCCAAGCACGTCTATCGATTTGGAAGTGGCGATTAAGGTGGGCATTCAAGATTGTGTCGAGCATCTCAGCGAAGGTTCCGATTCGTTTTCGCTGCCAACGTTTCGCAAGCTCGGCAAGATGATGGTGGACGGGAAAAACGCGAAAGGCTGGCTGAAAGTCTTTGAGGATGGTGGCGGGCTGTACGGTGCTTTGAAATCGATGTACGAAGCCATCTGCTTGCCCGGCAATGGGGGCGACGGCTTACGCGGCATGTACGCCGATTTCCTCACGGAGTCGGCGGGCATTATCGGCAATATCGCGCTGAATGACGCTGCCTCTGCCTACCGCGCGCTGTCACAACGGTGGATCGATTTGGGCGAGGCGCTGCTGCCCGATGCGATTGCGTCGTTTCAGCGGACGAAAACGCTGCTGCGTACCAACGCTGATCGCTTGACCCGCGAAGGGGATGCCGCGTTGGTGGCAAATCGTGAGGCGATAGCGGAATTGGATGCAATCGGCAAAGAACACAAAGCATCGTTTCCGCTGCCGAAAGCGGACAAAGCGGCATTGTTGAAATCACTGTCCGATCAATTGTTGGCGCTTTACGAAGAGGAAATCAGCGCGCTGGACACGCTCAAACGCGCGGTGGGAGCGCGTTAAATCATGGCGATGATCGCTAATTACACTGCTTTTGAAGGTGTCCATTGGGAGACGGGCAGCGTCCGTAATGCGCTGGCGGCGCAAGGCGTGATCGCGCCGCACACAGGACAAGCTATCAGTGAAGCGCTGTTGTTGGGGATCAGCGGCGGCGTGGCGGTCGGCTATTTCGTGTTTGAATACGTGGGCTACGATCCCCAGTTCACGTTGTTGACGCGCAATACATTCGATCCGATGCCGACGTTGTTGGATCGCTTGGGCATCAAGCGCGAGGTCAAAGAGACGGTCACACCATCGAAGGCGATCAAGTATTTGACCGATGCGCTGAACGAGGGTAAGCCCGCGCTTGTGTGGGCGGACATCGCGGGGCTGTCGTACAACGGCGTCGTGTTGGATGCGCGCGAAGATTACCCGATGATGTTTCCGATTGTGGTGTACGGCTATGCGGACGACAAAGCGTATATCGCAGATCGGGCGCGCGTGCCGCTGGTGATCGCGGCGGATGAACTCGATGCTGCGCGCAAAAAACAAGCGCGCCAACGCAACCGGCTCATGACCTTGAGTGCGCCGAACTTCGATACCCTGTCGGGCGCGGTTGAAGCCGGGCTGCGTCAGTGTGTCGCGCTGTATCTGGACGCGCCGCCGAAGGGAACAAAGGATAACTTTGGGCTGGCGGCGCTGCAAAAATGGGCGAACATGCTGGTTGACGAGAAGGACAAACGCGGATGGGCGGCGCTGTTCCCGCGCGGACGTGCGCTGTTGGGCGCGCTGAGTGCGCCGTTCACATTCATCGAGACGTGGGGGACAGAGGGGGCGGCATCGCGTGGACAATATGCCGATTTTTTGGGTCAAGCGGCGCTTATTCTGAACAAGCCTGCACTCCGCACTGCCGCCGAGCATTTCCGAGAAACGATCCCCGCGTGGCATGATCTGGCGGTGGGCTTGCTGCCCGAAGCGGTCGAGCCGCTGCGCGCGCTGCGCGAAGGGATGCTGCACAGCCGTGCGTTATTCGTTGAGCGGGGCGCGGAGGCACTCCCCGAACGGCGCGCGATCCGCGAGGAACTTGCGGCGCAAAGAATGCAGATGAATAACGAGTTTCCAATGAGCGATGCTGATATCGCAGCACTGCGCGCGGATGTGCGCGAACGAGTGCTGCGCGTCCACGCGGTTGAACAGGTCGCAGTGATGGCGTTGAAAGACGCCATTGGCTGACGGAAAATCGCCTATAATGGGTTCATATGTTCATCGAATGAGCCTGAACCCCTGTGAAGCGATTGATATGGATAATCGGAATCGCGCTGATGCTTGGCGCGATCCCGACGCACGCGCAAGCCAACCGCATGATCGATGCTGAATTGATCGACCGCGCAAACGCGCAGGGGCTAGTCAGCGTCATCGTCCAATTCGATTCGGGCGCGGCGCGCATGAGCGATGTTCGCGCCAATATCGCTCGAACGGCGAACACACGCATTGCGTCCGACTCAGCAAATTGGGCGATCCCGTTTGTCGCTTTGGAAGTCGATGCGGCGGGCTTACGCGCGCTGGCGGTCGATCCGATGGTACGCGCGATCCAAGCCGATCATGCGTATTTTCCGGCGCTTGCCAGCAGCATCCCCGTGATTCGCGCGGATGCGGCGTGGGCGCGCGGGATCGATGGGGCGGGTCAAACCGTTGTGGTGTTGGATACGGGCGTCGAGGCAGCGCATTCGTTCTTCGGCGGGCGGGTTGTGGCGGAGGCGTGCTTTTCGGGCGGCGGCTTTGCTGACTCGTTGTGTCCAATCGGCGATATCATCCAAATCGGCGCGGGCGCGGCGTCGCCCGAAAAATGCGTTGGGTATGGCGGTTGTGCGCACGGAACGCACGTTTCCGGCATCGCTGTGGGGCGCGCGGATACGGGATCGGGCGTGGCGCGCGGCGCGAACTTGATCGGCATCCAAGTATTCTCGCTGTTGGGTGGCTTGACAGCGTATGACTCCAATTTGATCAGCGGTCTGAACTACGTCTACAACTTGAGCGGCGTCTACGATATTGCCGCCGCCAACATGAGCTTGAGCGACGGTATTTTTGAGTCGTCGGCATGTGACGATCAAAACTTGGCGCTGAAAGCCGCTATCGATCTGCTGTTGTCGGTTGGCATTCCCACCGTGATCGCGGCGGGCAATCAGGGCTATGCGACTGGAATCACTGCGCCCGCGTGCATCTCATCGGCGGTATCGGTAGGTGCAACGACCGACGCGGATGCCATTGCGAGTTTCAGCAATCGTGCGCCGATCCTCGACTTGTTCGCTCCCGGTGCGGCGATCACCTCATCGGTGCTGAACGGACAGTTTGCGAGCGCCAATGGCACATCGATGGCTGCGCCCCATGTAGCGGGGGCGTTCGCACTGCTGCGCCAAGCACATCCCACCGCGCTCATTGACCGCTTGTTGAACGCGCTCCAATTATCAGGACGTGCGATCCCCATCGACGGCGGCACGATCCCGCGCATCGACGTGATCGCGGCGTTGGATGCGTTGGACGGCGCGCCGCTGCCAAATCGCCTAAGCAATGGCGATTTCGCGTCGGGACTGACGAGTTGGTATCCATGGGATGGCACAGTCGTACAGACGCCCGGTCAATGGCTCGAATGGCGCCGCGAACTGGGCAGCGACAGCGCGGTTGTGGCGCAAAATTCGGGTGTATCGGTTGCGGCGGGTGGAGGGCTAGAAGCGCGCGCTGATTTCGGCAATCTCAGCGGCGTGCGGAAGCGCGTCGCCATCATATTGCATGACGCCGATTGGGACGATTTGGCAGTGTGTTCATTCTGGCTCGATCCATTCGTGCCGCCGCGCACGTTCATTATGCGTATGACAACGGGACAAGCGTGGGAGGCAGCGCAAGTGTCATTGTATTTGTCGCCGGACGATGGAATCGGGTGGGTGCGCGTCGATAACGCGGCGCTGCGTCCGCTGCTCGATTCGCCCGATGGGGTGACGCAGTGTATCGATCCGAACCTGCTTGCATAGTGAAAGATGCTCATTGAAAAAGATGTATTGATGGTATGCGTTGTTGGGTTCAACCATTGGAGGAAAAATCATGCAAGAAGCTGCTGCACAAAAATGGCACGTCGCTAGTTGGGGCGCTTGGGGATGGGCGGAAACGCTCGTCAAAGGGGTCGGTATTGCGGCTGGAATCATCGCGCTGATTGGGGCGCTGTCCGCGAGTACGTTTTTTCTGGGTGATAATCCGCGTCTCGCCGCCGTGATCGTCATCGGAATCATGACGCTCTTGTTGTTCGGCGCGGTGTTCATCCGCCTGCGCCAGCGCGAAGTGATCTCCATGATTTTCGTTATCTTGAACGTGATTGGACACGCCGGGATATTCATCGCGCTCCTGCGCCAGCCGGATATGCGCGTCCTGCCCATCGTGTTCGCCATCGCATTCATCGCGGGCGAATTGGTCAAGCAGCGTTTCTTGGTCGTCAGCGGCTTCACGGAAGCGGGACAAGATACGTCTGGGATGGTCAGGTTCTCGCGTGGGATCATGCTCGTGTACGTTGTGTTCCTCGTGTTCCTGCTGGTTTAGCGCGCCATACGGGGCTTGACAAGCCTATGCGCGACGGCTACACTATCTCAAGTTCGATGGAGATGTGGTGTAGCGGTTAACATAACGCCCTGTCACGGCGTAGACCGCGGGTTCGAATCCCGTCATCTCCGCACTAAAAAAAGCGCAAACAATTGTTTGCGCTTTTCGTTTTCCCCAAAAGTGCGTTATCGTACCGCATTATCCTTTATTGCTACAGGAAAAATGGACGATGGCGCTACAACCCCAACGCACGATTGACGAACTCAAAGAACTTCGCGCCCTCACGGGTGACGCGGACGGCGCGCAACGTGTCGCATGGACGCCGATATGGGACGCGGCGCGTGATTGGTTCAAGGCGAAATTGGCGGGGTTGCCGGTCGAGGTTGAGCGTGATCAAGCGGGCAACGTGTGGGTGACATTGCGCGGCGCATCCGACGACGCCCTGCTGATGGGTGGACATTTGGACAGCGTGCCGAACGGCGGCTGGCTCGATGGCAGCCTGAATGTGATCGCCGGGTTGGAGGTCTTGCGTCGGATCGCGGAACAGGGGACGCCGCCTGTCACCATCCGCTTGGTCGATTGGGCGGACGAAGAAGGCGCGCGCTTCGGGCGCAGCTTGCTCGGATCGAGCGCGTGCGGCGGTGTCGCGTTCGACCCGGACAAGGTGCGGACGCTGAGCGATAAGCAGGGCGTCACGCTCCCCGATGCGCTCGCACGCTACGGTTTGAGCGTCGATACGATGCGCGAGTCGCACCAACAGTTGGCGCGCGCGAAAGCGTATCTCGAACTGCATATCGAGCAGGGACCCGTCTTGGAGAGCATGGACTTGCCGCTCGGCGTGGTCTTGGGGACGTTCGGCGTTGAACGGCACGCGATCCGATTCATCGGGCAAGCGGCACATTCCGGCTCGACTCCCATGGATAAGCGGCACGATGCTTTTGCGGCGGCGGCGAAACTGGGACTCGATATCCGTGATATCGCGCGTCGTCACAGCGGTGTCTGTACGATGGGGAGCGTTGTCACCAAGCCGGGCATCGTGACGGCAGTCGTCGGAGAATGCGATTGCACGCTCGATCAGCGCAATCTGAACGCCGACGCGCTGGCAGGGATGCTGGCGGACGCGAAAGCCGCGAGCGAACGCTTCGCGGCAGAAGAAAAAGTCGAAGTCGAATGGCGTAAGCTGTGGGAAATTGAGCCGATTCTGTTCCATCCCGATTTGATCGACCTGTGCGAACAATCCATCCTTGAAACGTGCGGCGCGTCGCATCGGCTTCCGTCGGGTCCTCTGCATGATGCTGCCGAAGTATCGCGGGCGGGTGTGCCGACGATCATGTTGTTCGTGCAAAGTTTGCGCGGGATTTCGCACAACAAGATCGAAGACACGAAAGAAGAACACATCGCGCTGTCGGTTGAGGCGCTGGATCGACTGGCGTCCAAGACGATAGCTTGGATTCAAAAATAACTGCACTCGTAATCCCCTTTCCGTATGGAGAGGGGATTTTTGTTAACTTTATACCCAACGACTCCAGCGCGTGAGCCAAGTTTGCGTCAACGATTCGGCGGCGGTACGGCGGGTTTCCACCCACAACGCACTGATTAGCAACAGCACGCCGCCGCTTAAGGGCAGCAGCCAGAGGTTAATTTTGAAGATGACGATCAAGCCGCCCCCCAGCAAAATGAGCAGCGCGCTGGCGAACGGGATACGCCGCCCCGCCAGATAGCCGTATGCCGTCAGCGCGATCAGATGCGCTCCCATAATCGCGGTTTCGGGCGCGATCATTGCGTTCTGACGGATGGTCAGCGCCGCGCCGCCGATCAGGATGAACGTTCCAGCGAAATCGAGCAGACGGCGATATGTCGCGGGATGGAACGACCAGCGCGCGAATGTCAACGCAAGGATGCCAGTCGGAATTGTAACCCCTATGATGGCGCTCCCCGTCGTATAGATGCCCACGCTGTGCAAACACAGTATCAACGCTGTTACGAACGCAAAGAACGCGACGATCAGCGCGTCTAGACGCAGGCGGCGCACGTAAACGAGCACCAAGTATCCAGCAATCATCAGCCCGCCGACCCCGCGCCCGATCAATGAGGCGGGATAGAGGTTGAGCGCGATAAACAGCGTGCTGCCGCTTAACAGCGCGAGGAAAAACGTGGTCGGCACGAGCGGACGCAGCCACCAGACCAGCCAGCGCGCACGGCGGAACGGGACGCGCGAGCGCAGCGCAAATACGACGACGATTTGTGCGCAGAGGGCGACAAATGCCATCACGGTCGCGTAAACGGTCAGGGCATCGCCAATCGGGCGCTGTTGGATCCCAGACATCAGGAACAGCACACCGGATAAACTGAGTAGCGCGAGTGCCAATTTCGGGAGCTGACGGTTGTTTGTCTGCGCGCAAAGAAACGCGATCATCCCCGCCGCGCCGATGCACGCCAACGTGAACCGCAGCGACGACGGGAGTGCCAACATATGCGCGATTTGCAAAGCGGTATAGCCGATTTGGATGATGCCGACCGGCAGCCAATGCGCCGCGCCGCGATTGCGCAAAATCGACTCGCCGCTGATCACCAGTCCGAGAACCAGCGCAATCACGGCTTCGGTGGGGCTGAAAAAGACTTGCAGCAGTCCAATGAGCCAGAGCATCCAGCCCGCGCTGCTGACCATCATGCCGGGAATACCCGGTTTTGACGTGGACATGTTTGACAGCAGATTGCCGATCAACAGCCACGCACACGCGAACAGCAGCACGAACACGCCCTGACGCGCAAGTGGCATATTGGTATAGCCCAATGTCAACTGTACCCAGACGGCGGCAAGCCACGCCGTCATGAGCAAGAAGGCATGGCGCATCGCGTTATGGGCGTAGGGTTGGCGTTCAGGCGAGACGACCTGCGCGATCAGCGCGTCCCAGACGGGGTGACGATCCAGCAGGACAGCGGCGGCGCTCGCGCCAAAGATGACGATCAAGCCGCTCAAGCTAAAAACGAACAGCGCCGGATCAGGGAGGGCGGTCAGCAAACCAATGGCGCTCAATGCGTAGCCGACGACGAAGAACGGCGCGCGCACACTCGCACGATAGCGTCGCGCGAAAAAGCCGAATGCCAACAGCGCCACGCCGAAAAGCTGCCACGCCACGCCCAGCAGCGGCAGACGCCAGATCGCAGGCGCGGCGAGAATCAGAACCAATGTGTACGGGAAAGGCGCGATCCACAGTGCGACGTGCAGCAAGATCGGCAGTCGGTACAGCAACCCCGCCGCGATCCACACGCCGACGGCAACGGACAGCGACACCGCAATGATGCCGACGGGTACGGTGTCAATGTGCAGCGCCGCCCACAACAACACGAGTGCCGATAACCCGATTACGAGGTCAGCGAATGTCCAGTTGACGAACGTTTCAACGAGCGTGTGCGAAGATTTCGGCTTTTCTTTGTGCGCCGTCGCCGTGAGGCGTTCGATCACCAGCGCGCCGACTGCCAACAGCGCCAACCACAGCCCGAAGGCATTCCCGTCGGGTTGCAGCACGAAATACAGCTTGCCCCATGCCGACGCCAGCAGCCACAAACCGCTGTGCGTAGCGCTGCGCTGCTGGTCGCGTGCGCCGAAGCGCAGCAGCACGATCCCGCCGACGATGCACGCCGCGATGAAGCTAGCATCAGTCGTGCGCGGGAGCCAAGCTGTAAAGCCAAGCAAAAACGCGGTGAAAAGCGCGCCGCTCACGCGATAAATCGCGCCCATGCGCGCATCTTTCAACGATAATTCCCACCAAAGGACGACGAGCGCAAACGACGCAGGGACGAGCCATTCGACGGGTAAATTGAACGCACCGAATATCGCCCAGAGCGCGTTAATCTGCGCCAGCGGCACAAGCGGGACGATCAACCAAAGGCGAACGCGGTGTCCCGTTAGCGTGATGATGACGACGCCTGCCAACGAAATCGCCAGCCAATACATCGGTTGCAGCGATATGGGAATCAACTCGCGGCGGGCATAGAGGTGGAACAATGCTACGCCAATCAGCCATGCGCCCGTCGTGACGATGCCGGGCGCGGCGAGCGGCGCGTTCATCCGGCGATAAACCCACATGCCGACACCGTAGAACAGGGCAGGTGCGGCGAGGACGGACAATGCTTGACCGAAGATTGACGCTGACGCGAGATCGCGCCCCAAAAACAGCATTGATACGACAATCAGCGCCGCGCCTGTGTAAAGCGTATATTGAATTGATTTGGATATATCGAGTTCGGATTTCGACTTCTGTACTGTGAGCATGACCCATCTCCCGCCGTTTTCTTAACGATACGATGTTCGAGGCGGCGGCACATGCGCGGCGGGTCATGATGCGGGCGTGACAAGCGCACAGATTAGAGCGTGTCTGCAAACTCGATTTTCGCTTGTTTTGTTCGACCTCACCCCCGCTGTGCTGCGCTTCTCCGGTACGGAGAAGGGGGGTGGGGGGGGAGGTTTCAGAGTTTTGTGACCTGTTTTACTCGGAATTCATCGGTAAACGAAGTATCACGCGATGGGCAGTTCTATGGTGAATGTGCTGCCGACTCCGTACTGGCTCTCGACTCGGAGCGCGCCGCCATGCAGTCGGACAATTTGCGCTGCGATGTCGAGTCCCAAGCCGACGCCGACTTGCTGGCTGTCTAACTGCACGAACGGCAAAAAGATCAGCGTGTGCTGCGAGTCGGGAATGCCGATGCCCGTATCGCGCACGGCGATGAGGGCGTGGGCATCGCGCCGGGCAGTTGTGAGCGTGATGGTGCCATGCGGGGTGTACTTGATGGCGTTGGACACCAAATTGCTGATCGCTTGTCGCAGCCGGACGGGATCGGCGTGCAGCGGCGGCAGATCGGGCGCGAGGGCGGCGGTGAGCGTCACTGCCGCGGATATCGTTGGGCGCTGATCCTCGATGATGGACGCGCACAGCGCATTCAGATCGCACGCCTGCGGGTTGAGGGTCATTTTGCCACTGGCAAGGTGGGCGCTGTCGAGTAAATCGCTGACCAGTCGATTGAGGTGATCGCCTTCTTCGATGATTTGGCGCAAATACCCCGCGTGCGTCTCGGATAAGTCAGCGCGGCGCAAGAGTTTGGCGAAGCCCAAAATCGAATTGAGCGGCGTGCGCAGTTCGTGGCTGACGCGCGCCAAGACTTGTTGACTCTGTCCGCGAATGCGGTCAGTGACGTATGCCGAGTTGACTTCGACGGTCAAGTGATTGAGAAAACGCAGTGTTTGGAAGGTGAATACCGCCAGCAGAATGTCATAGCTGATCAGGATATAGTTCGGTGGCTGGAGCTGCGGTAGCGTCGGCAAGATACCGTAGATTAGGCTGATCCAGAACGCAATCGTACACCATGCTTGGGTGTAAAAGCGCGCACGCCCCGACAGCAACATCCCCGCACAGGTATAAGGTACAGTGAACGTGAGCGCCGTGACTGCGCCCAAGCCGCCGATCAACATGCCGTGCGCCAAGAACAACGCCGATGTGCCAATCAACCAGAAGCGCGGCGGACGCACGAACACGCCGACCAAATACGCTGCGCCCATCAATCCCGCGACGAGGGCGTAGCCGCGTGTACTCGGCACTTCTTGCGTGACGGCTGCCAACCACAAGATGCACTCGCCAAACACGACCTGCCAACCGACACGAATCCAGTATGAGCGAATCCGCGCCGCTGCGCCCACTTGCACGGACGCGGGCAGGATGTTATCCGCGTCGGGATAAGGCGTGTTGAAGAACTGCTGCCACATGATCCGGATCGAGCGGTTTGGCGAGATAGCCCGCGATATCCTCGCCCGCGATCTGTTCTGGGCGGACGGATTCGGCGTAAGCGGAGACGAATAACACGGGCGCGCGATGAATGATGCGCAGCGTCGCCGCCAACGTCGCGCCGTCGGTGTCGGGCAAATCCAAATCGAGCAGATAGAGATCGGGGTGATGCGCCTCTGCTTGCGCGCGCGCCTCCGCGCCATCCGCCGCCGTGATCAGCGTATAGGGCGTCAATTCGTCGATGATCGCCGCCATCAGCATCCGCGCGGGCGGATGATCTTCAACATACAAAATCGTAGACATAATCGCCCTCAATCCATGTCCGCGATCATGCCATCGAGTCGTTCAGCTTCGAGGACGATTTGATGCAGCAAGTCGGCGTCGCTCGCATCGAGCGCGCCGCGTTTATCCAGTCGATTTTCCAACAAGCGCGCGATGCCCAACAGCGCATGGAGCGGCGTGCGCAGTTCGTGGCGTATCGAGGCGTTGGGGCGGGGGAGTTCGCGCAGATTTTGCGCGGCGCGCACGGCGGCGTCGCGGCTGTCAACCTCCAATTTGCCGTAGATGTTGGACAAATGATTGCGGATCGTGCCGTCTGCCAGCCCCAACGTCTTGGCGATATCGGGATTGCTGATGCCCTGCGCCACCAGCCGCAAGATCGAACGTTCGCGGCTGGTCAGTGTGTACTGCCGCCGCGACGATGCCAGCGCACCTGCTGCCGCTGGGGATAGAAATGTGACGCCGCGCGCCACCGAGCGGATCGCCTCCGCCAGACGCAGCGAAAAATCGTCGCTCTTGACGACGTAGCCCGCCGCGCCCGCGCGCAAAAGTTCATCGACCCAAACGGGATCATCGTTTGCTGTCAGGATCAAGATTGCCATGCGCGGATGGCGGGCGCGCAGGTCGCGGACGGCGTTGGTGGGTTCAAAATCCTGTCCAGCGAAATTCAAATCCAAGACCAGCACATCGGGCGGACGATCTTTGATCAGCGCGATCATTCGTCCTGTGTCGGCAGCGTCCCATAGGATTGACATATCCGTCTCGCGCCCTAGTTCATGGCGCAAGATTTTTAGGATGAGCGGGTGATCGTCGATCAGGGCAACGCGGATCATGATGGGTTTGGTCGTATCCGAACGTGTTTGAACTATACCATTGATAGGTTATAGTCGGCAGCTAACTTTTGAGTGAATGAGAAAACGTGATGGCTGAAAAAACTCGCTGGGGCATCCTCAGCACAGGATCAATTGCAGGCATATTCGCTACTGGACTGAAAGAACTGCCCGATGCCGAGATCGTCGCCGTTGGATCGCGCTCGCAAGACAGCGCGGATGCTTTTGGCGCACGCTTCAACATCCCGCGCCGCTATGCCAGCTATGAAGACTTGGCGAACGATCCTGAGGTGGATGCGATTTACATTGGCACGCCCCATCCGATGCACAAAGACAGCGCGTTATTGTGTTTGAACGCGGGCAAGGCGGTACTCTGTGAGAAACCGTTTATGCTGAATGCGGGCGAGACGCGAACGGTGATCCAAACGGCGCGCGAACGTGGCGTCTTTCTGATGGAGGCGATGTGGACGCGCTTCATCCCGGCGACGACCAAAGTTCGGGAACTCATTGCGTCTGGTGCGATTGGCGATGTACGGCTGATGACCGTCGATTTTGGCTTTCGCGCGACGTTCGATCCCAAACATCGCTTGTTTGCGCCAGAATTGGGCGGTGGGAGCTTGCTCGACATCGGCGTGTATGATCTGGCGCTGGCGTCGCTGGTATTTGGACGCGCGCCCATCCATGTGGTTGCAGACGCGGACAAGGGCGCGACGGGCGTCGATGAACAGATGGCGGCGATCTTGCGCTATGACGATGGTGCGCTGGCGGTGCTGACGAGTGCTGTTCGCACAGACACGCCTCAAGAAGCCGTGATCAACGGGACACATGGGCGCATCCGTATCCATTCGCAGTTTTGGCGTCCAACGCGCCTGACGGTCACGATCCCGAACGAACCGGAGCGAGTCTATGATATTCCCTATGCTGGCAATGGCTATCACTACGAAGCCGCCGAAGTTGCCCGCTGTCTGCGTGAAGGCTTGACGGAAAGCCCGACCATGCCCCTTGATGAAACGCTGGCGATTATGGAGACGATGGACACGATTCGCGCAGCGTTCGGGTTGGTGTATCCAAGGGAATAGTTATGCGTTTGAATGTCCGTTGGTGGCTGATTGGCGGTTTGTGGACGGCATATTTAGCGCTGATCTGGTTTCTGTGTTTAAACAGCCGTTTTGCCATGTACGATTTCAGCAATTATTATGCTGGGGCGGGGGATATTCTCGCCGGCATGAATCCTTACCTTCGGGCGGACTATCTGTATCCACCCCTGTGGGCGCAGATGCTCATCCCGTTGGTATGGCTTGGCGATTATGCTGCTGCGTGGCGTATCTGGTTAGGCATCAATCTGATTTTACTCGGTATAACGCTGATGTTGTTGAGCAGTTTCACCCCGCGTAAGCAGCGGTGGATCGTGTGGATGATGCCCGTCGTGTGTTGGGTACTGGTTGAGGCGCTTGTCATTGGGCAGGCGACCATTCTCATGCTGATACTCATTGCAGGGGCATGGGCAGCCCTGAAACGACGGCATGATGTTGTGGGGGGCGTATTGATTGCGTTGGCAATTTGGATCAAAGTTTATCCGGCGCTATTTATTGTGTATCTCTTGATCAAACGTGAGAAACGCCCGCTGTTTGCCGCGATGAGCGCGCTCATCGGATTCGGTCTAGTTCAAGTTCTCATTTTGGGTTGGTCGCCTTTCACTGCGTTTTTTAATTCGCTGATCACCCTTTCCAGCGGCGGACAGGAATCACTTGTTCATGGGAACAACTCGATTTTGGGCTTTGTCTCGCGGTTGTTTGTTCCTTCCGATACGGTGCAAATCTTGATGGACAGCCCCGCACTCTATTGGATCAGCCGGATTGGCTTAAGTGGTTTGATCGTCTTGGGATCGTTCTATTTCGCCGCCAAATCACCCGCCCCTAAAGCTGCGCCGCAAAACAACCGCGATTGGCAGTTCGATCTCGAATGGAGCCTGATTCTGATTGCCTCATTCTTGCTTAGTCCGACCTTTTGGGTGTCGGGGATGCCGCCGCTGCTGTTGTCATATTTTCTACTCTGGTCAAATCGTCCATTGGGGGAAGTCGGTAAGTGGATCGGCTGGTTTTGCTTTTTCGCCTGCATTTTGCTGTCGCTGTACTATGTTTTTATCCTCGGCTATGCGCCCCAAACGCAGTTATTGAATGGATGGGCGCTTTCTGGTGGTTTCTTCATCATGGTGGCAACGTGGATGTTGCACGTTTATCTTTTGGCGCGTCCTCAGCGCGGGATAGATGAGAGGTCGTTTCGATGAGCAAGGACGTGAAAGTGACGCGCATTTCTCCCCAACTGCTTGTCGCGCTGCTCGCGGCATGGGCGCTGCTGCTGTTCCGTCTTGGCGCACCGTGGGTTGGGCATCAGGACGAAAATGGGGCGTGGATGAGTACCGCAATTCGAAACTTCCAGCAGGTTGGCTTCGGCACGCTGAACGGAATGATCGTGTTAAATACGGTTCCGTTCGACGCGGATGCCCCTTATACCCCGTATGTCAATCATCCACCGCTTCCGGTCTGGCTGCCGACAGCATTCGTATTGGCAATCGGCTACGATGAAGCGATTGTCCGCTTCGTGTTCGCATGTACCACTTTGATTAGCTTTGCAGTGCTTTATACACTTACGCGGCGTCTGTTCGATCAACAAACCGCATTATGGGCAGTCGTGTTGTACGCCTTCACGCCCATGATCGCCTATTTTGGACGAATGCCTGATCACGAAGCCCCTGCACTGCTGCTGTTGTTGCTGTTCACATTAGCGCTGCTGCGTTGGCGGCGGCGTCCGTTGGCGGCGCGCTGGGGTGTTGCGGCGGTCTTGATGGTGTTGATTGCATGGACAGCATGGGGCGGGTTGATTGTCGCAGGGATGTTGTGCAGCGCCCTGTTTATTGGGGGAAATCGCCGTGCAGCACTTGGGTTGATTGGGGTTGCCACAGCAGCGGTTATCGGATTGATGGCGTATTATATTATTAATTACCCAGATACAATGTCAACAATTATAGATTCATTTTCACTACGAAGCAGCGATCAATCTTTTCGGGCTGGATCGGAATCATTTACATGGATTGGTTACAGCGCGCGCATGGGTGTGCGTTGGCTGACGCTGTTTACTCCCGGTACGTTCTTTCTCGCCCTATTGGGCGCAGTATGGTTGGCTCGGCGTGACCATCAAGCGCGCGCGTGGATATTTGCTTGGCTGGTCGGCGGGCTGATATTTATCATCATTTTTCGGAATGGATCGTATGTTCATGATTACTATCTCATCTACACATTTCCTCCATTAGCGATCCTTGCTGCCGCTCGCCTGACAAGGCGCGGGGCGCGCTGGTTACGTCCTGTTTTAGGTGGACTGGTTGTCACTGTACCCATTGGGTTGATAATCTATCTTGGCAGCTTGTACAGCGGCACAGAACAGACCGACCCACTGAACGTTGCCGCAGTCATTCAAGCTAAAACCGAACCAGACGATTTGATTATCAGCAGTTTGCCAACGGTTGGAATCGCCATCGAATTTTACGCGCAGCGCAAGATTTGGTGGGGAGTTGCGCCAGAATTCGCACTCGAATGGGTCGCTGAGCAAATAATCGATGGTCAACGTGCGTATTATTTCTACTGTGGCGAAACGCCGCTGCTGCCTTTGAGCGAGCCGACACCGGTCATTGAGGGCTGTACTATCGCGGAAATTTCGACAAGTTCTGCGGAATTGTTACAATCGTCTGATCCCCAATAATCTGAGAAAATTTCATTGGACACGCTGGATGGCAAGACGCGACGGTAATGTTAGCGTTGATAGCGGAGGCGACATGGCAGTCCCGGTCGTGATGCCCAAGTTGGGAAATTCGGTCGAGAGTTCGATCATTGTGGCATGGAAAAAGCACGCGGGCGAGCGCGTGAATGAGGGCGACGTGATCGCGGAAGTCGAGACGGACAAAGCGGTACAGGAAATCACCGCACCGTCTTCTGGTGTTCTGCTGGCGACTTTCTATGCAGTGGGCGACGATGTACCCGTGATGGTCAACATCGCGGCGATTGGCGACATGGGCGAGTCGGTGGACAGCTTAAGGACAGGCAACCTCACTCCCCAACCCTCGCTCGCTACCGCAGAGGAGGGGAGTCTACTCTCACGCTCCAACTCTAGCTCCATACCGGAGCGTATGAGTGAATCTGCTTTCGTAGCGGTTTCGCCGCGCGCGCGGGGGTTGGCGCTGCGCAGGAAGCTCGCGCTGTCCGGCATTGTTGGAACGGGTCCGGGCGGGCGCATCATCGAGCGCGATCTCATCGGTCACGATGTGCAAGCGGCACTCGAACGCCAGCCGAAACTCACCCCTGTGGCGCAAGCGAAAGTCAGCGGCGGCGAGTACAGCGCACCAGCACAAGGATCGGGTGTCGGCGGACGGATCACGACGCGCGATCTGATTCCAAAATTCGCCATCGATACCCCACAACCACCCGATCTGTACCCCCTGGCGGCGGACAGCGCACTGCAAGTGAGCGCCGCGCCGAAACGCACACTGATTGCCGACGCGAACGGTGCAAAAGTCACCGTGTTGAAGGGTGTGCGCAAAGTGATCGCGGCGCGGATGCTGGAATCGCTGCGCACGACTGCACAGCTCACCCTCAATTCCAGCGCCGATGCGCGCGCGCTGCAAGCGTATCGGCGCCGCCTGAAAGACAGCGCCGATACGCTTGGCTTGCGCGGCGTGACCATCAACGATTTGGTCATGTATGCGACCGCACACACATTAATGCAATTTCCCGATTTGAATGCACATCTGAAAGACAGCGCGATCACGCAATACAACGACATCCAGCTTGGATTCGCTGTGGATACGCCGCGTGGGCTGATCGTCCCAGTGATCAAGGACGCGGCGACGCTCTCGCTGCGCCAATTAGCGGCGGCGGCGGCGCGTTTGGCGGCGGCGTGTCAATCGGGGACGCTCAAGCCGGATGAACTTGATGGCGGGACGTTCACGGTGAGTAATCTAGGCAGCTTGGGGATCGAGAGCTTCACCCCCGTGCTGAATCCGCCACAAGTCGGCATTCTCGGCGTCGGCGCGATTCAGTTGAAGCCGGTTGATGTGGACGGCGAAACGCAGTTCATCCCACACATCGGCTTGTCGCTGACCATCGATCATCAAGCCGTGGATGGGGCGCCGGGCGCACGCTTTTTGCAGGCGCTCGCACGGAATATCGCGCAATTTGACTTAATGTTGGCATTGTGAGGCTGCTGTGACCAAAACATTGTTGATCGACCCGCTTCAGGCGCGCGAACGCACGACGATCACCGCGCCAGAACTTCCGGTGAATGCCTATGTCTCCGATCCTGAACGCGAAGCCCGGCGGTACGGCGCAGACGGACTGCGACGCATATACCGCGATATGGTTTACATCCGTGAATTCGAGACGATGCTCGACCGGATCAAGAAAGAGGGCAGCTACGAGGGCATCGAATACAATCATCGTGGTCCCGCACATCTGTCCATCGGGCAAGAGGCGTCCGCCGTCGGACAATGTGTGAATCTTGACCCTGATGATTTCATCTTCGGATCGCATCGCAGTCACGGCGAAATCTTGGCGAAGGGCTTATCCGCTATCGAGAAATTGGACGAGTCACGCCTGACGACCATCATGCAAACGTACATGGACGGCGCGATCTTGCGGGTCGTAGAGACGTTCGCGGCGGGGACGAGTGGGCGCGATCTCGCCATCGATTATCTGATGTACGGCGCGCTGGCAGAAATCTTCGCACGCGCGACGGGTTTCAACAAAGGCATGGGCGGATCGATGCACACGTTCTTTCCGCCGTTCGGGATCATGCCGAACAACGCGATTGTCGGGGGATCTGCGGATATCGCCGTTGGTTCGGCGCTGTACAAATTGGTGAATCGCAAGCCGGGCATTGTCATCGCCAACATTGGCGATGCGTCGATGGGCTGCGGGCCCGTTTGGGAAGCGATGATGTTTGCGGCGATGGATCAGTATCATACGCTGTGGGAACGCGGCGGACACCCACCGATCCTGTTCAACTTCATGAATAATTTCTACGGCATGGGCGGGCAGCCGCAAGGCGAAACGATGGGCTTTGGCATGTTGGCGCGCGCCGCGCTCGGCGTTAACCCACAGGCAATGCACGCCGAACGCATCGACGGCTACAATCCGCTCGCTGTCGCAGATGCCATCGAGCGTAAGCGCGAACTGCTCGAACGTGGTGAAGGACCTGTGATGCTGGATACGATTACGTATCGCTTCACTGGACATTCGCCGTCCGATGCGTCGTCGTACCGCGAGAAATCGGAGATCGATCTATGGCGGCAGCAGGATTCGCTGATCGCGTTCGGTGAGTATCTGACGACAAACGCACACGCCGACGACAGTCAGCTTGAAGCGATGCGCGCGGACGCCACACAGCGCATCACGCGCGTGCTGAAAGCGGCGATTGCGCCGGACTTGTCGCCGCGTATTCGTTTAGGATCGCAAATTGGCGCGATGATGTTCTCGAATCAAAAAATAGATCGCATGGATGCGGGCGAACCGGAAGCGCTGCAACCGTTGAATGAGACGCGCTTGAAGGTCACGCGCGAAAAATTCCGCTTTGGGCTGGATGCCGAAGGTAAACCGCATCCGAAACTCAAGACGCTGACGTATGCCGAAGCGTTGTTCGAAGCGATGATCGAACGCTTCTACGCCGATCCGACCATGATCGCGTATGGCGAAGAAAACCGCGATTGGGGTGGGGCGTTCGGCGTCTATCGGGGGCTGACGGAGGCGCTGCCCTATCATCGGCTGTTCAATCCGCCGATTGCGGAAGCGGCAATCGTCGGGACGGCGGTCGGTTACGCGCTGTCGGGCGGGCGCGTCGTGGCAGAGTTGATGTACTGCGACTTCATGGGGCGCGCGGGCGACGAAATCTTCAATCAGATGGCGAAGTGGCAGTCGATGAGCGCGAATGTGCTGAAAATGCCGCTCGTTTTGCGCGTCTCCGTCGGATCGAAGTATGGTGCGCAGCACTCGCAAGATTGGTCGTCGCTGGTGGCGCATATTCCGGGCTTGAAAGTGTATTTTCCGGCGACGCCTTATGACGCGAAGGGGATGCTGACGCTGGCATTACGCGGCACCGATCCGGTCGTATTCTTCGAGAGTCAGCGCCTCTATACCGAGTCGGAAACCATTGTGGCGGGCGGTGTCCCAGTCGAAAGTTACGAAATCGAAGAGGGCGAACCTGCGATTTACCGTACCGGCGACGATATCACCCTCGTGACCATCGGCGCGACGCTGTATCGTGCGCTTGAAGCCGCTGAGGTGTTGAAAGCGAAGTATGGTTTGTCGGCGGAAGTGATCGATGCGCGTTTCATCAACCCGCTGAACTACGACCCGCTTGTTCAGTCGGTCAAGAAAACGGGGCGCGTCTTGCTGGCGTCGGATGCGTGCGAACGCGGCTCGTTCTTGCACACGATGGCGTCGAATCTGAGTCAATTGGCGTTCGATTATCTCGATGCGCCCGTCGCCGTCGTGGGCGCGCGCAACTGGATCACGCCGCCCGCCGAGATGGAAGACTTGTTCTTCCCACAAGCGGAATGGATCATCGACACGATTCACGAGCGGATCGTGCCGCTGACGGGGCATACAGCGACGACTGAGCAAGCGACGGACGAAATTTTGCGCCGGAATAAGGCGGGGATTTAGGGCAGGACTAAGGGCAGAGAAAAATATCGTTTTTCTCGTCGCTCATGACTCATCCCTCATTACTTCAGAGAGGTTTGGCGTGGTCAAAGAGACGATTGGTAAGGTCAGTCAGCAGTGCAAGATTGCGGCTGGACTGTTCTGGGCGGATTACGCCGTACTCGGCGCGCAAGTCCGTGAACTCGAAGCGGCGGGCGTCGATTGGATTCATATCGAAGTCCGCGACGGCAAATATATGGACTTTGGGATGCCGCGCGGCGGCTTCGATATCATCGAGGGGACGCGCAGCAGCACGACGCTCGAAGTCGAGGCGCAGTTGCAGATGCTGCGCCCGAATTTCGACGTGTTCAAGCAGCTTGCGGATATCGGCGTCAACTTGATCAGCCTCCCGATTGAGACGACCAACGAGACGCTGATCCAGAACATCACCTACATCAAAGAGACGCTGGAACTCAAAGTCGGCGTGTGGGCATGGCAGGGCTGTCCGGTTGTGTTCTTCGAGCAGTACATCCCATTTGTGGACATTATCGAATACGAGAGCCGCGCGCCATTTTGGGTCAAGCCGACGGCGGGCAAAAGTCCGCATACTATCGATCAGATCGTGATCGACAGCGTGCGCCGCTTACACGATATGATCGCGGATGCCGGACGCGAGGGCGAAATCGAATTGATGGAGGACGGCGGGCTGAATGCGGGCAACGTCGCACGTTTCATCGAAGTCGGCATGACCGTGGGTGAATTTTCGTCGCCGCTATTAAAGGGCGCGAATGGCAAATTGCAGCCGGGAACGGGTGAGATTGCGGCGGCAGTCGCTAAACTGCGCACGGTCATGCAGACTGCCAGCGATCAATACCGCGATGGAGGCGGATTGAAGAAAGTAAACGCGCCGTGACTATCCGTGTCGGGATGATTGGCTATGGTGGGATCGGGCGCGTCCATGCTGCGGCGTATCGCGCGCTGAATTTCTACTACGGCTTACCCGCCGATTTCGTGCAGATCGTCGGGGTGGCGACCAGCAAGCCCGATTCCGCCGAAAAAGCGGCGCGCGAAATTGGCTGCGACGTATGGACAGGCGATTACCGCGATTTGCTGGCGCGCGCTGATATTGACGTGATCGACTGCTGTACCCCGAACGCCACACACGAGGAAATTCTCGTTGCAGCGGCGGCAGCGGGCAAGCATCTGTACTGCGAGAAGCCGCTGTCCATGAATGCGCTGGATGGCGCGCGAATCGTGGCGGCGGCAGCGCGCGCGAACGTGAAAACACAGTTGACGTTCAATTTTCGCTTCTTTCCGGCAATCATGCGCGCGAAACAATTGGTCGATGAAGGCTTCTTGGGGCGCGTGTTCTCATTTCGCGGGCGCTACTATCGCTCCAGCTACATCGATGCCAACAAACCGATGACATGGCGCTTGCGTAAGGACGCATCGGGCGGCGGCGCGCTGCTCGACTTAGGTTCGCATGTCCTCGATTTGTTGTATCATCTCTTGGGATCGTTCGAGTCGGTGCAAGGGACGCTCGATACGCTCATCCCGCAGCGTCCCATCAGCGCCGGATCGTCCGAGACTGCAACCGTTGATGTTGATGATATTGCGCTGCTGCACTTGCGTACCACCAACAGCGTGTTAGGATTGGTGGAGGTTTCGCGCATGGGGACGGGCGCGACCAATGATTTGGTGATTGAAATTTTTGGCGAAAAAGGCGCGTTACGATTTTGTGCTGCTGATCCAAGTTGGTTAGAGATTTATGATACGCGCGACGCTGATAAACCTATCGGCGGGACGCGCGGCTTTCGCAAAGTCGAAACTGTTCAGCGGTACGACGGGCAAAAAGCGCCCGATTGGAGTATGCCGCCAGATTTCATGCGTACCCATGCCGAATGTCAGTATCGCTTCTTGAAGGCGGTCATGGGCGATGGTTCGCCATCCCCAACCTTCGCCGATGGATTGCACATCCAAGCAGTTATGGACGCGGCAGTGCATTCGTCGCAGCAGGGGCGTTGGATCAGCATCGCTGATAACATGAATGCACCCTAAATTGTCAGCCCGCATTGGTGTCTGAAATACGCAGCGCGTATTTCCCCGATGAGACTGAAGGTCGATTTTGAGTATAGGGAGAATAAATGTATCTATTGATTTTATGTACATACGTGTGTTAAAATGTGGATATGTACACGCCATCAGAGTTTGCCAAAAAAATTGGCGTCACCGTTCACACACTACAGCGTTGGGATCGTGAAGGACGCTTGATTGCCAAGCGCACCCATACGAACCGGCGTTATTACACCGACGAGGACGCACATCGGGTCTTAGGGGAATCGCCCCAAACATCAAAAACAACGGTCGTTTATTGTCGTGTGTCAAGTGCAGCGCAAAAACCTCTTGCGAACCAAAGACGGATGCTTGAGCAATTCTGCGCCGCACGGGGTATCGCGGTAGACGAGTGGGTTGAAGAAATCGACGGCGGCTTAAACTTCAAGCGAAAGCGCTTTTTGGCAGTGATAGATCGGATCGTGGCGGGTGAAATCGGGATACTCGTGATTGCACACCAAGACCGACTAGCGCGTTTCGGCTTTGAGCTTATCGAGCATCTATGCGAACAAGCGCGTTGTGAAATCGTCGTGCTAAACACCGAGAGTTTGTCGCCTGAACAAGAGATGGTCGAAGACCTGATGACCATTGTTAACGGTTTCAGTCGTCGGCTTTATGGCTTGAGGAACTATCGAAAATCCTTGAGGAAAGCGCTGGAAAATGATCCGCAGTCACCGCATCCGTCTCAATCCGACGCCTGAACAGGCGGTTTACTTTGCCAAAGCCGCTGGTACGCGCCGCTTCGTCTTCAATTGGGGTTTGGCGGAATGGCAGCGTCAGTATGATGCGGGTGAAAAGCCGTCGGCGTTGGCGCTCAAAAAGCAGTTCAATGCGGTTCGTAAGGAACAGTTTCCCTGGTCATACGATGTAACCAAGTGCGTAATCGAGGGCGCGTTCATGGACTTGGCGAGCGCCTTCAAACATTTCTTCGAGGGGATCAAAGGCGGACGCAAGGTCGGGTTTCCGAAGTTCAAGCAAAAGAAACACAGTCGAGAAGGGTTCTATCTTGCCAATGACAAGTTCGACGTGTCGGGGCATTTGGGACATTCAGTCGCTTCCCTGCCACGAAAGTGCGCGCACGGGGCGGCAAAGTCGTGGCGGTGGGACAGTTCTATCCATCGAGTAAAACATGTTCGGGTTGCGGGGCAGTAAAAGCAACGATTGCGCTATCCGAGCGCACGTTCATCTGTCCGTCATGCGGCTTCACCCTTGACCGCGACCTGAACGCCGCAATCAATATTCTGAATGAGGCGCTACGACTGAGTGCAAGCGGCGGCTAAACCCCTTGCACCGTCCCCGGTACTGGCTAGGACGGGACGTAAAACTTGCCTGTGGACAGACGGTAAGTCCAAACGCTTTCGGGCGGGCGGCACGACTGGATGAAGCAGGAACAACCTTGATGTACACGTTTATATACAAGAAAGGTAGCAGAACACCATCGCACGAATAAAGTCAGTTCGAAATACATTCCATCGTGAAATGAAGTTTACATCTAGGGAGAATCTTATGTTGAAGAGGCGTGTTATTCTGTTTGCGCTCGTGGTGGCGCTCGTGGCGCTCCCTGTGCTGGTGTTCGCGCAAGCCAGCGGGCAATTGGAAGTGTTCTCGTGGTGGACGAGCGGCGGCGAAGCGGCGGCATTGCAATCGTTGTTCGATTCGTACAGCGCGGCGAACCCGGATGTCGAAATCATCAACGCGACGGTCGCTGGTGGTGGCGGCTCAGCAGCGCGTCCCGTGCTGCAAACGCGCTTGGCAGGCGGCGATCCCCCGGATACGTGGCAAGTCCATCCGGGCGCAGAACTGCTCGGTCAATATGTCGATGCTGATTATGTCGTCCCGATCACTGACCTCTACGAGGCGAACGGTTGGTACGATGTTGTGCCGCAGGCGCTGATCGACATGGTGTCGCGCGACGGCGAGGTCTACTTGGTCATGGTCGGCGTGCATCGTGGCAACGGCTTCTGGTACAACAAGCCGCTGTTAGAAGCCAATGGCATCATGATTGGCGAGACGTTGAGCGTGGCAGAATTCATGACCGCGGCGGAAACGCTGTCGGCGGCAGGCGTCGATCCGCTGTGCGTGGGCGACAGCGGTGTTTGGGCGTCGGCGCAGTTGTTCGAGAACACGCTCGCTGGCGTGATGGGTGCTGATGGCTACAACGGGCTGTGGGATGGAACCGTTTCGTTCAGCGATCCGTCGGTACTGGAAGCGATGACCGTCTACGGGCAGATGCTCGACTACCAAAACTCCGATCACGCGGCACTGACGTGGGATCAGGCAATTGGCAAGTTGATGGAAGGCAACTGCGCGTTCAGCTCGATGGGCGACTGGGCGTATGGCGAATTCGTCAACGCGGGCATGGAAGACAATGTTGATTTCGGTTGGGTCAGTCACCCCGGTTCCGATGGTGCTTTCATGGTCGTCGCGGATGGTTTCGTGATGGCAAATGGTGCGCCGAACCCCGAAGCGAACGCCGCTTGGTTGACGACGCTCGGCAGCAAGGAAGCACAAGAAGCCTTCAATCCGCTGAAGGGGTCGATCTGCGCGCGCACCGACTGCGACCGCGAAGCATTCGGCGTGTATCACAACTGGTCGATGGACTCGTTCGCCAGCGCGACGCTCACCCCGTCGGTTGTGCATGGCACGGCGGCTCCGGCAGACTTCCAACAGGCGCTCAACGACGCAGTGACGCTGTTCATCGTTGACCGCGATGTCGAGGCGTTCTCAGAGGCGTTGGTCGCTGCGGCGTCGATGTCCGGCTTCGGCGCTTAATTTAGTCAAGGCAATCGGGCGCGCTGTGTCATCGGCGCGCCCACCTTTTCCCTTTGCCGTGCATCGGCGTAGTTGAAAATACGAGTTGCTATGTCTACGATTGCCACCGAACCGCTCGTCCGGGCGGCAGACGCGCCCCGTCGGCGGACGATCTTCAACGAACGAATCCAATCTTTCGTCGTCTTGCTGCCGTCGCTGCTCGCCATCGCCATTTTTGTATATGCTTTCATTGGTATCACTTTTTGGATTTCGTTAAGCAACTGGCGCACACTGCGTCCCGATTTGACGATCCGTGAGCCGCTGCTGCAAACTTACGCGGATATGTTCGCAATGCCGCGCTTTCAGGCAGATTTACGCAATACACTTGTTTTTACGTTGATGTTCATCACCATGTCGATCTTGCTTGGTTTGGGATTGGCGATCCTGATCGACCACAACCGAAAACTGCTCGGCATCCCCGTATTCCGCAATACGTTCTTGTTCCCGTATGCGCTGTCGTTTATCGTCACGGGCGTCGCGTGGCGCTGGATTTTCAACCCAGAAACGGGGATCAATCTGTTCTTCGACATTCTCGGCATCAATACCCTGCTTGTCAATTCGGGGATGGAGCCGCTCCGACCCGGTTGGGTCACCGATCCGACCGTGGTCTTGCAAATCAATGACATCATCGCGTCGATTTCGCCCGCCTTCGCCGACAGCATTCAAATGAAACTTGGCGTCCCCGTCGCGCTGATTCCGGTGGCGATTGCGGCGACGTGGCAGCTTTCGGGCTTTGTCATGGCGATGTACTTGGGCGGCATGACGACGATCAGCCAAGATGTGCGCGAGGCGGCGCGTATTGATGGCGCGAACGAATGGCAAATGTACCGTAAGGTGATCATCCCGATTTTGAAGCCGATCACGATCAGCGTGTTCGTCATTCTGCTGCACATTTCGCTGAAAATCTTCGATCTGACGTTCACAATGGCGGGCGTCGGACCTGGCTTTGCAACCGATGTACCCGCGATCTTCGTGTTCGAGCAAATGTTCAAGGCGACGCGCTACAATCTCGGATCGGCGGCGGCGATTGTCATGCTCATCTTGGTCGCGGTCATCATCGTCCCCTATCTGCGCTACAGCTTAAAGGACGAATCATGACCGCGATCCTGAGACGGCGCGAAGCCGCTGCGTATGAAGAAGCGCAGATTAGCAACAAACGGTGGCGCTGGTTGTTCTATCTGGTGTTCATCGTGGCGATGCTATTCTATCTGATGCCGATCTATGTGATGGTCAACAATGGTTTGAAGGATGCCCAAGATGTCAGCCTCTCGACGATGTGGAATCCCGTCACGACGTTGAGCGGCGGTGGCTTTCTTGAGGCTTGGAATCGCCTCAGTCCGAATATGCTCAACAGTTTGCTGATGGTCGTTCCAGCGACGATCATTTCGGCGTTCTTGGGATCAATCAACGGCTATCTGTTCTCGAAGTGGAAATTTCGCGGGTCTGATTTGCTGTTCACGATTATGCTGTTCGGCTTCTTCATCCCGTATCAAGCGATTTTGCTGCCGATGGTTCAGTTCATGCAGACGCTGCGGCTTTACGGCACGATTCCAGGCTTGATCACGGTGCATGTAATCTATGGGTTGCCTGTAACGACGCTGATCTTTCGCAACTTCTACACCAATATCCCGACGGAGCTGCTCGAAGCAGCGCGCGTGGATGGTGCAACACTCGTTACGACGTATCTGCGTATCATGCTGCCGCTATCGGTTCCGGCGTTCGTGGTAGTCGGTATCTTCCAGTTCACCAACATTTGGAATGATTTCATCTTCGGCGTGACCGTCGTGCCGAATCCGCAAGCGCAGCCCGTGACCATCGCGCTCAACAACCTATCCGGTTCGTTCTCGGTCGATTGGAACGTTGTCATGGCGGGCGCGGTCATCGCGGCGCTGCCGACGGCGCTCATCTACATTCTCCTAAGTCGCTATTTCGTGCGTGGGATGCTGGCAGGATCAGTCAAAGGGTAGGGCGGGGGCGCGGGTCATGAGCGCGGATTACGATATCATCATCATCGGTACGGGCATGGGCGGCGGCACGCTGGCTTATGCTCTGCGCGAGAGCGGCGCACGTATCCTCTTGATCGAACGCGGCGATTATCTACCGCAAGAGGACGAAAATTGGAGCGTGGACGCTGTTTTCCATCAGAAACGCTACAAGCCAAACGAGTATTGGTACAGCGCCGATGGCGAAGCTTTTCAGCCCGGCGTGCATTATTTCGTTGGCGGTAACACGAAAGTCTACGGCGCGGCGCTCCCGCGACTGCGCGTCCAAGATTTCAGCGTGCTAGAACATGAAGGTGGCATATCGCCCGCATGGTGCGTCAGCTATGACGAGTACGAGCCGTACTATACGCGCGCGGAAGTACTTTACAGTGTGCATGGCGAATCGGGTATCGATCCGAGCGAGCCGCCGCGCACGTCGCCGTATCCCTATCCTGCCGTCCCCAACGAGCCGTACATGGCAGCGTTGGCAGACAAATTGCGCGCACAAGGGCTGCATCCGTTCTATCTGCCAATGGGAATCGACTTGCGTGAGGGCGGACGTTGTATTCGCTGCAAGACGTGCGACGGTTTCCCGTGCAAGGTTCACGCCAAGAGCGACGCTGACATCAATGCTGTGCGTCCCGCCTTGAATGGCGGCAGCATCGATTTGTGGACGCGGACGAAGGCGCGGCGCGTGCTGACGGACGATACTGGAAAGCGCGTTATTGGCGTGGAAATCGAGCGCGATGGCGTCGTGTCGCAAGCCCGCGCGCAGGTCATCGTCGCCGCGTGCGGCGCGGTCAATTCGGCGGCTTTGCTGCTGCGTTCCGCGAATGCTGCGCATCCGAACGGACTTGGTAATTCGTCGGGGTTGTTGGGACGCAATTATATGGTGCATAACAACAGCGCGATGATGGCGTTCAATCCCATGCAGCGCAACCCGACGGTGTTCCAGAAAACGATGGCGGTCAACGATTATTATCTGAAGGGCGACGACTGGAATTATCCGATGGGCAATCTTCAGTTGTTGGGCAAACTGCAAGCGGGCATGTTGGCGGCGTCCCAGCCGCTCGTCCCCAAACCGATGCTGCGCGAAATGGCGCAGCGCAGCGTCGATTGGTGGATCATGTCCGAAGATTTGCCCGACCCGAATAATCGTATTGAATTGATGCCCGACGGCGGAATCCGCGTGCATTGGATGCCGAATAATCGTATCACCCATGAAAAGCTGATCGATGCCGCGCGGACGATGATGCGGCGCGCAGGCTATCCGTTCGTGTTCATCGAGCGGATGGGGATCGCCACCAATTCGCATCAATGCGGCACGGCGCGTTTCGGCGTCGATCCGGCGGCGTCTGTCCTCGATTCATATAGCAAGGCGCACGATCTCGCTAACCTATACGTTATGGATTCGTCATTTTTCCCATCATCATCAGCGGTCAACCCGGCGCTGACCATTGCTGCACAAGCTTTGCGCGTCGCGGAACATCTGGCGGCACGCTATCAACTCGCCCATCGAACTGAAATGGCACAAAAGGTTTAATCATGTATACCAGCGTGAATTTATCGCTCGCGGACGCGCAAAAAATTATCGAGACGATTTTGGCGGAACTGACGAAAGACAATCTAGGCGCGGCGGTTGCCGTCGTGGATGCGCATGGCGAATTGATCGCTTTCGCACGCACGGATAGCTGTCCGCTGCCATCGATTCAAATCGCACAGAATAAGGCGTTTTCGTCGGCACGTCAGCGCCAAGAGTCAGCGGTGATCGGACACAAGGCGCGCGAGAAGAATTACCCCGTGTCAAACTTTGGCGATCATCGCTTTGTCGGATGGGGTGGGGGTGCGCCGATTGTCGTGGATGGCGCGGTCATTGGCGGCATCGGCGTGAGCGGGTTGCCCGAAGAAACGGACATTGTGTTGGCAAAAATGGGCGCAGCGGCGGTCGCAGGGTAATGTCCGATTATGTCGTTGGCGTCGATCTCGGCGGCACAAAGATCGATATCGGCTTGGTCGATGCCGACAATCGCATCGTCGCGCGGCGGCGCATTCCCACACAAAGCGAGCAGGGCGGCGCGGCGGTGGTGGAGCGCATCGCGGATGTGCTGGCGGATTTCGCGCGCGAAACGGGGACAACCGCCGTCGCACTGGGGATTTGCACGCCGGGTCCGGTCGATCACGTCAGCGGAACGCTGCTCACGTTAATCAATTTGCCCGGTTTGTCGAATACGTCCTTGCGCGCGCTGTTGGCGGAACGACTCGGTATCCCGGTGAAGCTGGAACATGACGCGAAAGCCGCCGCGCTCGGTGATTTTCACTATGGCGCAGGGCGCGGCGCGCGCAGCATGGCGTATATCACGATTGGGACGGGCGTCGGTGCGGCGCTGATTCTCGATGGGCAGTTGTATTACGGCGACCGCAACGCGGCGGGCGAAATCGGACACATCACCATCGACCGCTACGGCGAAGTGTGTTCGTGCGGGACGCGCGGCTGCGTCGAAACGTTTATGTCAGGTCCATGGCTGATCCGGCGCTATTTGCGCGCCGCTGCGGGGCGCGGCGTGCTGTTCGATACGAACATCACAGGGGAACGCCTCGCAGAATTGGCACAGTCGGGCGATATCCTCGCGCGGCAGGTCATTACGGAAGCCGGTGAGGCACTTGGTATCGCGGTCGCATCGCTGGCGATGCTGGTCAACGTCGATCTGAATGTGATCGGCGGCAGCGTGGCGAAATTGGGCGATCTGCTGCTCGACCCGGCGCGCCGAACGATGCCGCAGTTCTGTTTCCGCGCATTAGGCGCGGGCGTGCAAATATTGCCCTCGGCGTTGGATGATCGTGCGCCGATTTTGGGCTGTGCGTGGTTAGCGCGCGCAGCCCATCAAGAAATACTGAGGTGAAAGGGTTGAGGACTGAGGAAAAGATCGCCGTCACTCACGATCTTGTCATGCTTTACGGCGCTGCTTTTACTCAGTCCTCTCTTTACACTGCGCCGACCAGTGGCAGCAACGCCTCTTTTGCCGCCCATGTCTCGGAGAGAGTATCGATTTGATTCAGATCGAACCAATCGGCATAGACATATTCTAATGACAGCACACCCGCGTAATTTGCCGCGCGCAAACGGTCGATGATATCGCCCCACGGAATCGTATTCTCAGCCCAGCGCGTTTGCAGCTTGCCCATCCGCGACGGGCGGATGTGGACATGCCCCGTATGGGGGATCATCGCGTGAATGCGCTCCAAGGCGATGTATTGCAGCGTGAAATGCGAATAATCGAGCGCGAACTTGGCGGCGGGCGCAAACTCGTTCACCAAGCGGAGCGCCAGTTCAGGCGTGTTGGCGACCGATCCCATGTGCGGCTCGAAGCGAATTTCGACGCCGTATTCGCCCGCGATCTCGGTGGCGCGCTTGAGTCCCTGCCCGGAAATCGCTAAGTTTTCCTCGTGTTTACGGCTGAGATGATCGACGCCGGGCAGGATGGTCATGCCGGGAATGTGCAGCAGCTTGCAGAATTCCGCACAGCCGCGAATGAGCGCGAAACAACGTTCGCGGACAGCGGGATCGGGGTCATTGAGGGAATGTTGATCGGGTGATGTGCCGAACTGTGGAAAAAAATCACCAGCGTGAAGTTCATATTTGTCCAGCAGCGCGCGCACGGTGTCGGCTTCGCGCTCTGGCTTCGCGGTGATTGCTTCGGGTTCGATGCTGGCACGTCCGCGCGCATGAAAACCGGATAGATCGACGGACTTAAAGCCCATGTGATGGACGATGGACAAGCACGCTTCGAGCGGCAAGACTTCAAATGAATACGCGCTGGCAGTGAGGCGCATTGTAATATCCCTTCCAAATATTATGCGGTCGATGCAATTAGAGGCGCGGCGGGCGAGGCACGCCGCGCCTCTACGATGGATGCGTTTGATGCGGACGTGCCAGCAGCACGCCCCTACAGTTGCTATTCTTTCATCAAATCGCGGACGACCTGCGCGATTTTGCTGGCTTTCGGCACGACTTCATCTTCCAGCGGCGGGCTGTACGCGACCAGCACGCCGCCCATGTTGACGCGCTTGACGGGCGCATCCAACCAGTAAATGCCCTTGTCTGCCGCCAGCGATGCGATATTCGCGCCCCATCCGCCCGCGTGTGGCGCTTCTTCAACCACGACCAGCCGATGCGTTTTGGCAATCGATTCGAGGATCGCGTTTTCGTCCAGCGGCATCATCGTGCGCAAATCGATCACTTCGGCGTCGATGCCCTCTTTCGCTAAGATTTCGGCGGCTTCGAGCGAGCGGTGCATGACCAATTGCGTGGCGACAATCGTCACGTCTTTTCCCGTGCGTCGGATCGCGGCTTTGCCCAATGGGACGGGCTTCAGCGCGCCATCTTCGATTTCTTCGCTGATGTTGTAGAGAACTTTGTGTTCCAGCACGATCACCGGATTATTTTCGGAAATCGCGCTGCGCAGCAAGCCGTAGGCGTCGGCGACTGTGCCGGGAACCGCGATCATGATGCCGGGAATGTTCATCAGCCACGATTCGACACACTGCGAATGCTGCGTGCCGAAACCCGCGCCCGCGCCTTGTGCCGCGCGAATGGTCAGCGGGACGGTAAATTGTCCGCCGCTCATATAGCGATACTTGGCGATTTGATTGACGATTTGATCCATCGCTACGGGGACGAAATCCGCGAACATCAATTCTGCGACGGGGCGCAAGCCCGTGATCGCCGCGCCGAGCGCCGCGCCGATGAACGCTTCTTCCGAGATCGGGGTGTCGCGCACGCGATCCCCGCCAAATTCGTCGTACAGTCCGGGTGTGACTTTGAACACGCCACCCGCGACGGCGACATCCTCGCCAAAAAAGACGACGTTAGAATCTTCGCGGAGCGCATCGCCCAAAGCTTTCGTGACGGCATCGCGGTAGGTCATTTTCGGCATGAAGATTATCCTTCGTAGTAGATGTCTTGGTAGAGCGATTCAATTGCGGGGAATGGCTCGGCTTTCGCCCATTCGACCACTTCATGCACGGCGCGGTCAATCGAGCCGCGCAGTTCTTCGTATTCGGTTTCGTCCAACTGTCCGGCGGCGATCATGCGATCCTTGAGAATCGTGATCGGATCGCGCTGCATCCATTGTTCGAGTTCGCCTTTGACGCGGTAGGGTGCTTGATCGGTGCGCGAGTGTCCGCGAAAGCGATACGTCTTGAGTTCGATGAGCGCGGGACCCTCACCCGCACGGGCGCGATCTGCCAGCGCCTTCACATCGTTGTAGACGCGCTCGGCATCTTGCCCATCGACGATAATGCCGGGCATTCCGTAGCCGATGGCGCGATCCGCCAAATTTTGGATCGGCGTGGTCTTATCCCACATGCTGTATTCGCCGTAGAGGTTGTTTTCGCAGATGAACAGCACCGGAAGTTTCCAGACTGCCGCTAGATTGAGCGATTCGTGGAACGCGCCGATGTTGGTCGCGCCGTCGCCAAAAAACGTGACGGCAATCGCGCCTGTTTTCTTGATCTGTGCCGTCAGCGCCGCGCCGACGGCGATAGGAATCTGTCCGCCAACAATCGCGTTCGCGCCGAGCAAGCCAATCGTGGCATCAGTCATGTGCATACTGCCGCCTTTGCCCTTGCACGCGCCCGACGCCTTGCCCATCATTTCTGCCATGAGCGCCTTCATCGACATGCCCATCGCCAGCGCGTGACCATGCCCACGATAGGTGCAGGTCACGCTGTCGCCCGGTTGCAAGACGGCGGCGACGCCCACCGAACACGCTTCTTGTCCGACGCACAGATGCGTGGTGCCGCGCACGAGATTTTCGAGGAATAAGCCTTGAATACGTTCTTCCGACAGGCGGATTTCGAGCATCCGCTTGAGCATGTGCTGGCGTGTATCGAGCGTCAGCGCGGGGGCAGTTTCTTGAATCATGAAGTATCCTTTATCGGCTCATTGTGTCGAGTTGATCTTGGAAAGTCGCCATGAAGCGCGCCAAGTGCATCCCATCGACGGCACGATGATCGCCGCTCAATGTCAGATACACCGTGTTGCGGATGTGCAGCCCACCATCGACCACGAGGGCGCGCGGCTTGACCGTGCCAACGGCAAGGATGGCAACTTGGGGCGGGTTAATCACGGCGGTGAAGCGTTCGACTTGTTTGATCACGCCGAGATTGCTGATCGTGAACGTCGCGCCTTGCAAATCGTCGGCGCGTAAGTGTTTGCTGCGTGCGCGCTCGATCAACGCGCGGCTTTCGTCTGCGATGCCGAGCAGCGAGAGGCGTTCGGCGTGCGGCAGTACGGGCGTGAGCAAGCCATCCTCCAACGCGATGGCGATGCCCAAATGCACATGCTCGTACTGCGTGAGGCGGTCGTCGGCATAGGTCGCGTTGAGTTCTGGCACGCGCAAGAGCGTTTGCACGGTCAAATATTGGATCAGATCGTTGACGCGCGTCTTACCAGGCAGCTTGCGCATGGCGGCGTCGATATCAAATTCGCCGGAGACGTAGAAATGAGGTGCTTCGCGCATACTCTTGCTGAGGCGTTCGCCAATCGTCTTGCGCGTGCGCGTAAGCGGGATATCGCGTCCGCCTTCGGGAATGGGCGCTGCCGGAGGCATCGGGGTCGGTGCTGTGCTTCGAGCAGGTTCAGCTTGTGGCGGGGGCGGTTCAATCGGGTCAGCGTGAGCAACTGCACGGAAACGCTCGAAATCCGCCATCGTAATCTGTCCGCGCGATCCGCTTGGTGGGACGCTGCGCAGATCGATGCCACCATCGCGCGCCGCTTTGCGGACTTTCGGCAGCGCCAAAAAATCACCATTCGCTGCGGACGTTCCCGCCGACGGCGCGATCAATGCCTCGACATCGCCGCGCATGATCCGTCCCCCCACGCCCGATCCGCTGACGCGCGCGAGGTTGATGCTGTGTTCGTCCGCCAAGCGGCGCGCGACAGGTGATACATCGAGCGCAGCGGGCGACGCGGATACGGGTGCAGCGACGGCGGCGACAGGCGTGCGTTGGGCGACTTCATCGGGCGCGCCGATCCGTGCGATGACCGCGCCCACTGCTACATCGGTATCGGGCGGGACGAGATGTTCCAGCAAAACGCCGGCTGCAACGCTCTCTAACTCAACATTGGCTTTATCGGACTCGATCACGGCGAGGATATCGCCTTTCGCCACGCGGTCGCCCGGCTGCTTGACCCATTCGAGCAAACGCCCGGATTGGGTGTCGAAACCGAGATTGGGCATGATAATTTCGACTGCCATAACACTTTTCCTTTGCAAATATCAACGCGCGATTGCCGCACCAAATTCGATTACGCGGTGGCGGCGTTCGCAACTCAGCAACGATTATAATTTATAATCTACCTCAACGCTTGTCGATATAGTCCGCCAATGCTGCCGCCGCGTATTCGATATGTTCTTGGACGCGCGCGCCTGACCGCTTGGCGTCCTGCTCGGCGATGGCATCGATGATTAAGTCATGCTCATCGAGCGATTTTTGCGCGCGTCCGGGCAAAACGTATAGTGCGTCCCAAGGCGATTGCGCCCAAAGATTCTTGATGATTTTGAGCGAGTAGGGCAGGTTCGCCGCTTCATAAATCAGCAGATGAAATTCGTAGTTCACCTTGCGCAGCCCACTGATTTCGCCGCGCATCACATCGCCAGTGGCGACGATCTGACGCATTTCTGCTTGTAATGTGCGGAGTTGTTCAAGCTGTGGGCGGTTGAGATATGGCACCGCGAGGCGCGTTACATATGCCTCCATCACGGCGCGGATCATGTAGATTTCGCGCACGTCGTCCATTTTTACTTCGGCAACTTGGACGCCGCGATACGGACTATGTTCGAGGATACCTTCAGCTTGGAGTTGGCGCAGCGCCTCGCGGATTGGCGTGGAACTGGTGTTGAAGCGTTCTGCGAGTTGATCTTGGAGCAAACGGTCTCCGCTGCCAAATTCGCCCGTAAGGACGGCTTCGCGCAGCGTTTCGACGATGATATCCATCTTCGTCTTTTGATTCGACCGCTTCGCCATCGACTACCTCAATCACAGATATAGAATGGGGACGATCATACATAATCCGATCCTGTTTGACAAGCGATGCGCCGACGATTATATTATGTATAATCTGGCGAAGAATATACATGATTTCGACAAAGTGAGCAAATTCTCATGGCACTGACAATCCAGAAAATTGATATTTATCCCTTGGAATACGCGGAACCGAACGACGATAACGCAACGCGCTACATCGTGTTGGCGAAAATCACCGCCAGCGATGGCACTTTTGGCTGGGGTGAAGCAATTACTCAGTTCCGGGAGGCGACGCACGCCACCGCTGCGATGCTTGACAACGGCTTGGCGGAACTCCTGATCGGACACCACCCGCTCGACACCGAAAAACTGTGGAATCTCGTGCGAGATCGCGTCTGGTGGTTCGGTAACACAGGCGGCATCGCGGGCTTTGCCATCAGCGCGCTCGATATGGCGCTCTGGGATTTGAAAGGCAAGCTGCTCGGACAGCCATTGTATCGCCTGCTCGGTGGGAAGCAGACCGAAAAGCTGCCTGTATGTGCCAGCACGCATCCGAAGTCATCGGAGATCGATGCGATGGCAGAAGAACTCGCGGCACACATCCACAACGGCTACAAACTCGTCAAAGTCGGGTTCGGCAAGAAGGGACATGCTAATCTCGGCGTGAGCGCGGAACGCGATATCGCGTTCGTCAAAGCCGTGCGCGCGGCGATTGGCGATGCGGGTTTCATCGTGGATATTGGCGCGAAGCTGCATTGGACGATCCCATATGCGATCAAGATGGCGCGCGCGTTCGTGCCGTACAATTTGACGTGGCTCGAAGACCCCTTCCACCCAGATAACTTCAATGGCTATCAGCACATGCGCCAAGCGGTGCCAGAGATGATGCTCGGTTTCGGTGAACGCGCCTGGAATCGGGACGATTATCATCAACTCTTGAAAGCTGATCTATGTGACGTGATTTTGATCGATCCGGGTCGTGCCGAAGGTATAACGGGAATGCACCAGATCACGCAGTTGGCGGCGCGCTACAACGTCGGCATCGATCCGCATTGTTGGAGCAGCGCGATCATCACGGCTGCGAGCTTGCATTTGGCGTGTGCGGCGACCAACGCCACGATTTTCGAGATGAAACCGATGGAAAACCCAATGCAGCACGACCTTGTGACCGAGCCGTTCGCGCCCGTCGATGGCTATATAACTGCACCGGACAAACCGGGCTTGGGCGTGGATGTGATCGAAAAGACGGTCGAAAAATATAACTTGAAGCGCAAATGAACGGTGTATTCATCGAAGTTACGCTTGATCAGGCGGCGCTTTCCCCTGCGTTGAGCGCAGAAATCGCGCGTGTATGTCCCGTCGATATTTTTGGTGTGGACGATGGACGTCTGACCGTGCGCGCGCAAAATCAAGACGAATGTACACTGTGCGCCTTGTGTTTGCGCATCGCGCCGTCGGGTGCGATTCGCATTCGCAAGTTGTACAGTGATGAGACGCTGATATCGGGGGGCGCATCGTGAGCGAGCTTCGTATCTCCTCCCCTTTGACGGATGCCGTCGTGCGCGCGCTGCATGTTGGGGAGCGTGTCTTGCTATCCGGCGCGGTCTACACGGCGCGCGACGCGGCGCACAAGCGCATGGTGGAGACGCTGAACATGAGCGGCGCTCTGCCGTTCGCTTTGGAGGGGCAGATCATCTACTACGTGGGACCCTCGCCGACGAAACCGGGCGATGTGATCGGGTCGGCGGGTCCGACGACAGCAGGGCGTGTTGATGATTACACCATTCCATTGCTGGCGCGCGGACTGAAAGGCATGATCGGCAAGGGCAAGCGGTCGGCATCCGTCCGGCAGGGCATGATCGACTACGGCGCGGTGTATCTCGTCGCCGTTGGCGGGGCAGCGGCGCTGATCGCGGATCGAATCAAGCGGGTCGATCTAATTGCCTATGAAGAGTTGGGAACTGAGGCGATTCGTCGCTTCGAGGTCGAAGATTTTCCGCTTGTGGTCGCCAATGATGTCTACGGCATGGATTTGTATGAAGCGGGGAAAGCCGCCTATCGTCAGGAGTCGCCATGAGGATGATGGATGTTGCCATTATCGAGGATGAAATCCGGCGCGCGGTACAGACGATCAATCTCCATACGCCTGAACCGGTCATGATTCAATTGGACGCGATTCTCATGTCTGAGCCGTCGCCCGCCGGACGCAGCGCGATGGTGGATATTGTCGCCAATCGGCATGTGGCGTCCGCGCGTGCCATGCCGATGTGCCAAGATACGGGCATGGCGATTGTGTTCCTCGAAATCGGACAAGATGTGCATTTCATCGGCGGCGATCTGCGCGCCGCAATCACGAATGGCGTGCGGCGCGGCTATGATGAGGGCTATCTACGCAAATCGGTTGTCAGCGAACCCCTGTTTGAGCGTGCCAATACGAAAGACAACACGCCAGCGGTGATTCACACGGAGATTGTGTCGGGCGAAAGGGTGTCGCTGATTGTCGCCGCCAAAGGCTTCGGCGCGGAGAACATGAGCCGCGCGCTGGTGCTGACGCCCGCCGACGGAATCGCGGGGGTCAAGCGCGAGGTGGTGCACTGTGTTGAGGACGCCGGACCCAATGCGTGTCCGCCCATCGTCGTTGGCGTCGGCGTGGGTGGTACGCTGGAAATGGCGACGTATTTGGCGAAAAAAGCATTGATGCGCGATGTCGGCGTGCGCCATCCTGACGCGCGCTATGCGGCGCTCGAATTGGAACTGCTCGATCTCGTCAATCGCACGGGCGTGGGACCACAAGGGTGGGGCGGCGTGAACACCGCATTGGATGTGCGCATCGAATACTATCCCACGCACATTGCAGGGCTGCCACTAGCGATCAACTTGGACTGTCATTTACAGCGGCATATGCGCATCGAATTATGATTATCATCGAATACGAAGCGAAAGCACGGTTACGCGCGCATGGATTGTCCATTCCAAGCGGGCAGATCGCGGATACACCGGATCAGGCGCGCGAGGCTGCCGCCAAAATCGACGGCGCGGTCGTCGTCAAGGCGCAAGTGCCGACAGGCGGGCGCATGAAAGCGGGCTTGATCCGCTTCGCAGCGACGCCCGACGATGCCGAACGCGAAGCGCGCTCATTATTCAGCATGAGTGCGCGCGGATTTCCCGTCGAACGGTTGTTGATCGAGCAGCGATTGAACATCGTCCGCGAGGTGTTCATCGGCGCGGCTTATGATGCGGCGGCGCGCACGGCGATCCTGCTGGCGTCGGCGGGCGGCGGTATCGACGTGGAGACGGCGGGGAACATGATAAGAATCCCGTTCTCAGCGTCCGGCGTATCGGATTACAACGGGCGAGATACAGCGGCGGCGCTTGGCGTGACGGGCAAATCTTTCTTGGAACTCAGCCGGATTGCAAAATCCATCGCTCAAACATTCATCGACTCGGACGCGCTGCTGCTAGAGTGCAACCCGATCATCTTGGACGATGCAGGGCGCTGGTGGATCGCAGATGTGCATCTGGAGATCGATGATGATGCGTTGTTTCGGCAAACATCAGTTATTGAACAGTGTTCGTATAGTCAACGAACCACACTCCAAAGAACAGCTTTCGAGCAGCGCGCCATCGAAATAGACCAAGCGGATCATCGCGGCGTCGCCGGGCGTCTGATTCCATTCGACGGCGATATCGGCGTGTTGATCGGTGGTGGCGGCGCATCGCTGACAACGATGGACGCGCTGTTGGACGCCGGATTGCAGCCTGCGAATTACTGCGAGATCGGCGGCAATCCGAGTGTCTGGAAAGTCAAAGAACTGACCAAATTGATCTTGAGTCAGCCCCAAGTCACCCGCTTGATCGTGGTCATGAATGTGGTCAGCAATACGCGCGTCGATTTAATCGCGCGCGGCGTGATCAAAGGCATTCTCGAACTCGGACGCGATCCAGCGGACTTGATCGCGGCATTTCGTGTTCCCGGTTCATGGGAGGACGAGGGCGCAAAACTGCTCGATCATTACGGGGTGCGGCATTTTGGGCGCGAAACGACCATTGAAGAGGTGATCGAACACATCCGATGAGTATCTTAGCAGACGTACAGACGCGCATTTTGGTACAGGGGATCACTGGACGCGAGGCGGCGACTTTCACTGTCGAGTCGCTGGCATATGGCGCACGGATCGTCGCCGGAGTCACGCCGGGCAAAGGTGGAATGACCATTCACGGTATCCCAGTATACGATACCGTCGGGCAAGCGACGGCGGCACATACTATCGATGCGACGGTAATTTCTGTGCCGCCCGCGTTCGCGCTCGATGCGACATTGGAGGCGCTCAACGCGGGTATTCAACTCATCGTCTGCGTGACCGAGCGCGTCCCGCGCCGCGACGTGGTCATGATGCTCGCTGCGGCAGCAGGGCAGGGCGCGCGTATCGTGGGACCCAACACACTCGGCATCATCACACCGGGACAGACGCGCATCGGCATGGCGGGCGGCGCGGCAGATGCGGTGCGGCGCGCGTACATACCGGGACAGGTCGGCGTCGTCAGCCGCAGTGGCGGCATGATGACGGAGATTGCCAATCTGCTGACACAAGCGGGGATTGGTCAAAGTACGTGCGTCAGCATCGGCGGCGATCCGATCATTGGGACGACAATTTTGGATTTGATGCCGCTGTACGAAGCTGACGCGGAGACGCACGCGGTCGTGTTGTTCTCGGAGCCGGGCGGGACGATGGAAGAACGCCTCGCGGATTATGTCATGGAACATCAGCCGCGTTTGCCCGTGATTGCCTTTGTGGCGGGACGCTTCGCGGATCGAATGCAGGGCGTGCGGTTCGGACATGCGGGCGCGATGGTCGAAGGAACATACGGCAGCCCCGCCGCGAAGATCACACGAATGCGCGCGGCGGGGATTCTTGTGGCGGATAAGCTTGGTCAGATTCCCAGTTTGATCCGCTCCAGTATTTAATTTCGTGTAGTCAATACAACACTACAAAGATGAAACATCAATCGCCTGTCCATTCTGCGACACGGAGCGATATGCTGCATCCAACAATTCCACTACCCGAACAGCAACATAAGCTGGGGAGCCATTTTGCGCTTTACCCAAAACCACATCAACCAAATTCGCGCTCGTCGCACCACTTGGATAACGCTCAGTAGGGGGGAGGGGATCAAATCGTTGTTCGGTACCATCAAACTTACGCACATAGAGCGTACCCATCACATGATCCAACGTCAAACGACCACGCTCACCATAGACCTGAAGCTCATGCACACCTGAATCACCAATACCAATATTGCCTGTACTTCCCAAAACGCCGACGGCAGCAGGCTTCTCAACCTGCTCATCAAACATTTGAGGCATAAAACGAACCGAAATGGCATCACAAACATCAACACGAACATCCAGATTGCTCATAAATGACGAGACACGATCTGCACGGAGATTCGTCACAAAAAACAACGTCCCAGCAGAATGAGTCATCTGCAAATGCGCTTGACCGCCACCAGACCGGAGCGGATCAGCATAAACATCACTGGGTCCAACAACAGGATAACCAAAGGCAGGACGATAATTCTCATCATTACCGCGATAAAACTCCATCACCATTGATGTGAACAAGCTTGATACATATTGAATCGCGCCCAGTTCACCCGACTGCACAATCTCACGCGCACGCCGCGTATTCTCGGTAAAATGCCATGGATAACCGATGATCAATTCAATACCACGATTCTGCGCTGAATCGTGCAGATCATAAGCATGTTGCGCTGTAAGCACCATCGGTTTTTCCAACATTACATGCTTGCCCGCAGCGATACAGTCTTTCGCAATCTCATAGTGTGTCGTGTGATTCGTGGAGATAATCACGCCGTCAAGCTGCTCCTGCTGCAACATCTCTTTGTAATTCGTGTACTGCTTGGCAGACAATTTGTATGTGTCTGTCGCCTTCGCCATCACGTCCGAACGCATATCCGCCATCGCAACCAATTCAGCATCCACATTGCGAATTAAACTCGGAATATGAGCTGTCGTCGTCCACCAACCCACGCCAATGATACCAATGCGTGCTTTTGTCATTGCTAATCATCCCTTCCAAAGACCCAAAATGATGCCGCTATCGCGTCGGAGGTGTATGAAACGCCAATACTTCGAGCGGAACATCACCATCATTCACTACACCATGCGCCAATCCAGGCGGAATCGTGACGGCGACACCAACCCTAAAAGGATATTCGGCACTCTCGGTAACCAATTTTCCTTGACCACTCAGCACATAAGCGATTTCGGTTTCAATCGGGTGTATATGCCGTGGAATTTCACCGCCGGGCGCAACGCGAGCAACGACAAAACTGACGTTTGGATGGGTAGCGCGCCCCTCCAATAACTTGATCGCAATACTCGGAAATCGACTATCGGGATCAAACGTCATTTCGTTCGTATCTGTCCACCGTAATTCAGCCATCTTCATCCCATTGACTTGACAAGCAGCAAGGTGCGTGCCATATCTATATATAATCTGGTCGGATTATATAGACTCGATCACCATTTTCGCAACGAAAACTTTCAGAAACCATTGTAATTGCCGTACAGACAGGTTAAATCTCATGCTCATTGAAAATCGTACTGTCATCGTTACCGGCGCTGCGCGTGGAATCGGCGCTGCAACCGCGCGGCGCATGGTGGAAGAAGGCGCGCGCGTTGCCATCGTCGATATCGATATGGATGAAGCCCAACAGGTTGCCACCGAGATCGGGTCATCAGCCTATGCCTTCCAATGCGATGTCAGCCAACCAAGCGCCGTCGAAACCCTTGTGCGCGATGTCGTCAAACAGTTCGGAGGCGTCGATATCCTCGTCAACAACGCTGGAATCTGTCCGCGCGTATCCATCGAGGAAATGACCGAATCGCTGTTCGACAAGCTGATAAACATCAACCTGAAATCGGTGTTCTTCCTCTCGCGGGCTGCGGCAGAAGCGATGAAAGAACATAAATGGGGGCGCATCGTCAATCTTAGCTCGACAGGCGGGCGCGTCGGCGGTATTTATAACGCGACCGTCTACGGCGCAACCAAGGCGGGCATCCTCGCCATGACCAAATCATTCGCGCGGCACTATGCACCCTACAACATCCTCGTCAATGCAGTCGCGCCGGGCGCAGTCGAAACGCGCATGATGACCGTTCTCGCCGATGACACCCTGCAAGGCGTGATCAACAACGCGCCGCTTAAACGCCTGGCTGATCCAACCGAAATCGCCAACACCATCGTCTTTCTCAGTTCCGAGCAAGCCTCGTGGATGACGGGCGCAACGCTTGACGTAAACGGCGGTACACTCATGCTGTAGACTTGATCGCCAGATGACATTGCGCAAGCTACAATTGGCATGGTTGAGAACATTTTGACACTGGAGTTCGTCGCTGATGGCAAAATACTTTGTAGGAATTGACGTTAGCACCACGGCATCAAAAGCACTCGCTATGGATGAGCATGGTGGCGTCATTGCTGTGAAAAGTCACGCCCACGCGCTCTCGACGCCGCGTCCACTGTGGTCGGAACAAGACCCGGAAGACTGGTGGACGGCGACCAGCAGCGCCTTACGCGAACTATGGACAGAGATTTCGCCCGACGACGTAGCCGCAGTCGGCTTGACCGGACAAATGCACGGCTTGACGTCACTCGACGCCAACGGTCGCCCGCTTCGTCCCGCGATCCTGTGGAATGACCAGCGTAGCCTTGCGCAATGCACAGAAATTACGGAAAAAGTCGGCGCGAAACGCCTATATAGGCTGATCGGGAGCATCTTGCTACCCGGATTCACCGCGCCAAAAATTTTATGGCTCAAGCAAAACGAGCCAGAAACATACAAGCAGATCGCCCATGTGCTGCTGCCAAAAGATTACGTGCGTTTTCGGATGAGCGGGGCGTATGTCGCTGATGTTGCCGATGGCAGCGGGTTCGGTGTACTGGATATTGCGGCGCGCATGTGGTCAGATGAAATGGTCGCAGCCTTCGATTTCCCGAAAACGTGGCTGCCCGAACTCTGCGAGTCACAAGACATCAGCGCCTATGTCAGCGCGGAGGGCGCGGCAGCAACCGGACTTAAAATCGGCACGCCTATCGTGGGCGGCGCGGGCGATCAGCCAGCCGGCGGTGTTGGCAGTGGGATTGTCGAACGCGATCAAGTCAGCCTCTCCATCGGCACATCGGGCGTCGCCTATGCCGTTAGCGCGGGTTATGCACCTGAACCCGACGGACGGCTGCATACCTTCTGTGGACCGATCCCGAACACATGGTTTCACATGGGCGTCATGCTGAGCGCTGCGGGCGGCTTGCGCTGGATGCACGATGAATTCGCTCCAACGATGAGCTACGACGAACTCAATACCGATGTCGAAAGCGTACCGCGCGGCGCGCTTGGCTTGCTGTTCGCACCGTACTTGACAGGGGAACGCAATCCGCATCCCGATCCACTCGCGCGCGGTGCGTTCGTCGGCTTCACGCTGCGGCATGGACTCGCACACATGGCGCGCGCGGTCATGGAGGGCGTCGCGTTCGGCATCCGCGATCAAGTCGAACTGCTGCGTTCGCAAGGCGTCCATCCAAAAGAAGCCGTGATCGGCGGCGGGGCGACCAACAGCAAAGTTTGGCGACAAATCTTCACCGATATCATTGGGCTGCCACTCTATACAATCAACACGTCAGAAGGGGCGGCATTCGGGGCGGCAATCCTTGCAGCGGTCGGAGTCAATGCCTTCCCCGATGTTCCCACAGCCTGCAAAGCGATGATTCGCCGTGTCGACACAACCGAACCCGATCCATCCGGAGTCGCGGACTATGAACGGCTGTATCCAACATTCAAAGGGCTGTATCCGGCGCTCAGGGACAGCTTCTCGGCATTGGCGGCATACGAGTCCTAACCATGCTGCGTGTGGCGACGTGGGGAGTGATGGGAGTAATCGCGCTCAATATCACAATTTGGAGCGCAATTATGATTGGAACGCAACTGTCGCCACCCGATTTTGCTGAACGCTTCGCACCAACGCTGTGCGATGAAACGCTGTGTCTTCTGAACATTGTGCCGGGTAAAACCACATGGACAGCGGCGCAGCAGCATTTAGCCAGTCAGCCGGGTGGCGAAATCGGCGCGCGCCACATCATTATCCAAGCAACAAGCGGCGGCGAAATCGGCTTTTACCCGTCAATGGACACCGAATTCGTGGGGCGTATCTATGGTTCTTATGCACCAGTGCGCTCGATTGCCATCGGTTGGATCATCCAAGCTATCGGCGTTCCCTGCGGGGTGAGCTACTATTGGCGGACGCGAACGAACCTGCTGACACTGCGCTATCCGCTGATGGTGGTCAATCTTCAGCTTCATGATGATCAGTTCACGCCGTATTCGCTGATCGACAGCATCCAACTGAACGATCCGGCGTTTGACCTGCGTACCCAGCCCGATCCATGCGTGGATAATATCAGCAATGGGGTGAACAACAGCAATTGGCGCGGATTCTTCGGGGTAGTACGTTATGCCGGAGTCAGTTAGACATATTCACAAATGTGCAAAATGCGGGAATTTGCTCAAATATTGCGGTATTGCACGAATGAACGTGATATACTCTACTCGATTTTGGGCAAAGAATGATTTGGATAAATGATGAAAGCTGCAATTTATCACGCTTTTCGTGATATTCGCGTCGATGAAGTCGCCACACCCGGCGCACCCGGACGCGGCGAACTGCTCGTCCGCGTCCGCGTATGCGGCGTGTGCGGGAGCGATGTAACTGACTGGTACATGGATCCGCGCGCGCCCACGACACTCGGACACGAACCCGCTGGCGATGTGGTTGCAGTCGGTGAGGGTGTCACTGAATTTGCGCCCGGCGACCGCGTGGCACTGCATCATCATGTCCCGTGCATGGTCTGTGATATGTGCCAACGTGGTCATCATACGCTGTGTGCAACCTTCAAACGTACCCGCCTGTTTCCGGCGGGCATGGCGGAATATGTGCGTGTCCCCGCCGAAATTGTCGCCAGTGATGTGCTGAAGCTGCCCGACGACATGCCCTACGAGATCGGCGCGTTGGTTGAACCCGTTGCGTGCTGCGTGCGGGCGCTGGATCGCGCTAATGTCCGCGTCGGTGATACCGTCGTCGTACTCGGCGCGGGCTTTAACGGGATTGTCATGGCGATGCTCGCGCCGCATTGGGGCGCGGATCGCGTGGTGGTACTGGATCGGCTGCCGATCCGCTTGCAACGCGCCCAGTCGCTTGGCTTACGGACGATGAACAGCGATGACGCCGATATCGGGGAGCAAGTGCGGCTGTGGGCAGATGGTTCGGGCCCGCACGTCGTTTTGATCACGCCGTCGAAAGTCCCCGCTATCGATTTCGGCTTCAGCCTCGCGGGACCCGGCGCAACCGTGCTGCTGTATGGTCCGCCGAAGAAGGGCGAAACATGGGCATTCGATGCGAATCGCATGTTCTTCCAAGAAATCACGATCACGGGAACCTATTCGGCGGCACCCGCCGACATTCGGCGCACCATGTCGATTCTGAAAAATCACGTGATTGATGCAGAAAAATTGATCACCCATCGCTTTCCGCTCGAACAAGCGGGACAAGCATGGGAAATGACGCGCGCTGCGGGCGATTCGCTCAAAGTCATGGTGGAGCTATAAGCATGTCAGGCACAATGCAAGGCATTTTCTTCTTGGGAGCCAAACAACTTGAACTGCGCGAAGTGGCGATCCCCGAACCCGCGCCCGGTGAGGTGATCGTCAAAGTCGAGGCGGCAACGACCGATGGCACGGATTTGAAAGGCTATCTGCGCGGGCATCGCTTGTTCAAGCCGCCCATGCCATTCGGACACGAATACAGCGGCATCATTTCTGCTATCGGCGCGGGGGTAACACGCTGGCACGAGGGCGATGCCGTCGTCGCTGCCAATTCATATCCGTGCAATCTGTGCTTCTACTGTCGGCGCGGCAAGCCGCAGTTGTGCGAACACCTCGATGAGCATTGGAATTTTGGCGCGTATGCCGAATACATCCGTGTTCCTGCGCCACTTGCCGCGCAAAACATGCACATCAAGCCGGATAATTTGTCGTTCCGCGAAGCATCCGTTTGCGAACCGCTGGCGTGCGCGATTTTGTGCATCGAGTACGCCGACATTCAGTTAGGCGATACCGTCGCCATCATCGGCGCGGGATCGCAGAGCATGATGCAAGTCCAATTGGCGAAATCGTTGGGCGCGGGACGGGTGATCGTATTCGGACGTTCTAAGGGACGGTTGGAGACGGCACTACAAATTGGCGCGGATGAGGTCTATAGCACGCTCGATGTGAACGCGGTCGAGACGATCAAGGAAATCACCAACGGCTATGGCGCCGATGTGGTGATCGAGGCGGCGGGCAACCCTGATACATGGCAGATCGCCCCGTTGATGGCGCGTAAGGGCGGGACAGTCGTACAGTTTAGCGGTTTGCCGGGCGGAACACAGATCAGCTTCGATGCGACCCATCTGCATTACGGCGAAATCACGATGAAAGGCGTCTTTCACCTCACACCGCGCACGTTTGAGCAAGCGGTGATGGCGCTGGCAAACGGCGTCGTGAACGCGAAAGTCATGATTGATGGTGATATTCCGCTGTCTCAGGTCGAAGCGGGCTTGCTGCGGATGCAACGCAGCGAAGCGGTCAAGCTGGCGGTCATTCCGTCGCTGTCGTAGGAGTGCGATCAATGGGGTGGAGGATTGGCATGATTGCGCTGACCATGTTGGCGCTGACTGCCTGTGACTCAGCGTCAGGTGTACTGACGTCGGTCACGTCAATGCCCCTCGTCGTGCCGACGCTGATGGTGCTGCCGTCGATCACCCCAACATCAGTGCCGACCGAAACGACCACGCCCGCATTGTATCTGACCGCCGCAAGTTATCTGACGGCGACGGCAAACAAGGTCATTGATGGGGCGCTGACGGAAACAGCGCGCGCCCCAACGCCGACGGCAACGCTGCCACCAACGCCGACTATCGATGCAATATCAGTCACGATTGAGAGCATGAACGCGACGAACGCCGCCGCCCAACGGATGATCGAGACGCTGCAAGCCCAAATGGCAGGGCAGTCAGTCACGCCAACCCGTTTAGAAGCGAGCGCGTCCATCACGGCGACGCCAAGCCCAACTGTGAGCGCGACGTCCGATCCAGTGATGGCAATGCCGCCCCTAATTTTGTACACGCGATTGCCCACTGATTTGTATGCGTGTGCAAGTCGGACGTGCGCGCTGGTGGAACGGATCGATATTGGCGGGGCGGTGATTGCGGACGGGATGATCCATGGAGAAGAAATCGATCTGAATAACACGCTCTGGTATCGACTGAACTTGAACGGCAGTGCCGCGTACATCTACACCGGGCGCGTGTCCATCCAGCCGCCGACACAGATGCCACCGCCATCCATTTCGCCAGAAGTGACCGCGTCGGTTGTGCCGGGCAGCGCGCCAAACATCTGTCCGCGCAATTGTACCGAGGCGGTTGCATGGGGATTATCCGCGTACCAAGCCGCCGCGTGTGGACTGGATCGGGATGGGGATGGCGTCGCGTGTTACGGGGATTAAGGGCAGGACTGAGTTAGAGCGAAACATGCTGCATGTCCTCAGTCCTCTCTTTTACCAGACCAACAACATGGGGTCTTCCAACACGACGCGCAAATCTGCCATGAACTGCGCCGCTTGCGCGCCATCGACCACACGATGATCGGTCGAGAGCGTCAAGCTCATGCGCGATTGGACAACGGGCTGCCCATGTTCATCCGGCACGAATTGACGGATTGCACGTCCAACGGCAAGGATAGCGACTTGCGGCGGGTTGATAATCGCCGTGAAGCGGTCAATGCTGTACATGCCCAAATTGCTGATTGTGAACGTACCATCCGCTAAATCGTTCATGCGCAAGCTGTTCGCCCGCGCCCGCGCCGCTACATCGTCGATGCGCATCTGAATTTCGCGCAGAGGCAGCGTTTCGACATGATGCACCACCGGGACGATCAAGCCGTTATCGAGCGCGACTGCCACGCCGATATTGCAGGTTGACCACAATGTGATCGCGTCGCCCGCCAGCGTTGCGTTCAAGTACGGATGCTTGCCCAACGCCCAAGCGCATCCCTTGACCAGCAGCGACGTGACCGACAATTTCTCGTTACGCGCCTTCAGCTTTGCGCGGAGGGCGTCGATTCCGGCGGTATCAACGTTGATTTCAAAGAATGTATGCGGGGCTTGCTGGAAACTCTGCTGCATCCGCGTCGCAATCGTTCGGCGCATTCCTTCGAGCTTGACGACACGACTCGCAGCGGGCTGAGGGCTGAGTACCGAGAGCTGAGTATCAGATGCAGGCGGTTTTTCTACGGCGATAGGGGTTGGAGCGAGGACTTGTACAACCCCTATCGCAGCAGCAGCGGCAACATCTGTCCCTTGTATGCGCCCTTTGGGACCCGAACCGCGGACGGTTTTCAAATCGATGCTCGACGCGGCAGCGATGCGGCGCGCCGCGGGCGTGGCACGCGGCTTCTCAGACTGGCGCGCAACCGCGTTGTCTACGTCGGCGCGCGTGATTTTGCCACCTGCACCTGTGCCGCTGACTGTCGCCAAATCGATGCCGTGTTCCTCTGCGATGCGCAGCGCCAGCGGCGATGCATTGATAGGGGCGGACTGCGTGCTGGTGACTGCGTGCTGAGGAGGGATTGCTGATATAGATGGTGCTGTGGTTACGGAAACAGATTGTGCCGCCTGACTCAGCGCATTCTTTAATCCATCAGCAGATTCGCCCGGCTTGAGGATATAGCAAATCACGTTTGTAACTGGCACGTCCACGCCCGCCGGATATTGCAGCGCCGCCACGACGCCATCGGCGGTCGCTTCGACTTCCATATTGACTTTATCGGTCTCGACTTCGCAGAGCGGATCGCCTTCGCGTACTTTGTCGCCCTCGCTGACCATCCAGCGCACGAGTTTGGACGATTCGAGCGTGAAGCCGAATTTTGGGAGAATGACTGCCGTCGTCATCCTCAATACGCCGTCTGCGCCAACTTGCGCGCTTCAACGATGATCGATTCGATTTGCGGCACGGTGTTGCGCTCCAGTTCACGGTTATACGGGATCGGAATATCCAAGCCCGCCAAGCGCTTGACGGGCGCTTCGAGGTAATCGAACGCCTCGCTCCCCGCAATCCGTGCCGCGATTTCGCCGCCGAAGCCGCCGATTTCGACCGCTTCATGGACGATCAGCGCGCGCCCGGTCTTTTTTACTGAGTCGATGATGGGCGTGTCGTCCAGCGGCTTGAGCGTGCGCGGATCGATGATTTCCAGTTCGATACCCTCTTTCGCCAGTTCATCGGCGGCGGCGAGCGCACGGCTGACCATGATCGATGTAGCGACGACGGTCACATGCTGTCCGGCGCGAACGATGTTCGTCTGACTGAGCGGTATCCGATACGGCGCTTCGGGAACGTCCATTTTCGTTTTATAGAGCAGCTTATGTTCGACGAAGATCACCGGATTATCATCATCAATTGCCGACAACAGCAGCCCTTTAGCGTCATAGGCGTTCGACGGCATCACGACTTTTAAGCCCGGCACATGCACGAACCAATTTTCGAGGCTCTCGCTGTGCTGTGCCGCCGCGCCCGTGCCGCTGCCGCCCGGCATCCGCAAGACCATTGGGACGCTCGCCTTGCCGCCGAACATGAAGCGGACTTTCGCCGCTTGCAAAACCAACTGTTCCATCGTCAGCGTAACAAAATCCATGAATTGGATTTCTCCAACCGGACGCATCCCGGTCAACGCCGCGCCGACGCACGCACCCGCGATCCCCGCCTCCGAAATTGGCGTATCGATCACACGCTGTCCGCCAAACTGGTCGAGCAAACCCGCCGTCACGCCGAACGCGCCGCCATACACGCCGATATCCTCACCGATAGCGAACACACGAGCATCAGTCTCCATCGCTTGGCGCAAGCCTTCGCGGAGCGCCTCCGCGTAGCTTAACTCACGCATACACACCGTCCATGATGCTGGCAATATCTGGGTCGGCGCTGGCTTCGCTGAATGTCACCGAGTCGTCAACGATTTGCGTGGCGGTATCGCGCATCGCTGCCCCTTCCGCATCGCTAATAATGCCCGCGCGCACGAGCAGCGTATTGAAGCGATCAATTGGGTCTTTGTTGTCGCGCCAATCTTGGACTTCTTGGCGCGTGCGATACGCTTGTTTATCGCTCTTGGAGTGTCCTTTGTAGCGATACGTGACCGATTCGACCAGCGATGCGCCTTCACCACGTCGGGCGCGTTCGGCTGCTGCGGCAACGGCTTGGTAGACCGCCAGTACATCATTGCCATCGACCGTTTCGCCGGGCAAGCCGTAGCCCGCCGCACGCTGGCTGACGAACGGGATGTTGAACGCCTTTGGGTAGGGCATCGACATCGCATATTGATTGTTTTCGCATAAGAAGATGATCGGCAGATTCCAAATCGATGCCATATTCATCGCTTCATGGAACGCGCCTTCGTTCGCCGCGCCGTCCCCGAAGATCACGAGGCATACTTGCGACGTTTGGCGCATCTTGATGCTCAATCCAACGCCTACCGCAATCGGCACGCCGCCCGCAACAATCCCGTTCGCGCCGAGATTGTTGGCGTCAATGTCCGCGATGTGCATACTGCCGCCGCGACCACGACAATAGCCCGACTCCTTGCCCATGAACTCTGCCATCATGCGGTTCACGTCGGAACCCCATGCCAAACAATGCCCATGTCCGCGATGATGATTCAGCAGGTAATCGCCCGCGTCCCCCGTCGCGCGGATCATCCCTGTGGATGCGCCGACGGCAGTCGCCTCTTGTCCAATCGAGAGGTGCATTGTACCGTGTACGCGCCCTTGTGAATAAAGCTGCTCGGCGCGTTCCTCGAACAAGCGGATGGTGTGCATCTTGAGCAGCATCATTTTGAGTTCGTCGGGACCCAATGTCTCGATGATTTCGTGGAAATCTTCGAGGCGCAGGGTGGAAATCGCATCGGTCATGGTGTCCTCATGTCTAAGCAGGTGGATTGAAGGGGAGTTCGCTGAAGAAGTGGTTGAAGTCGAAATCGGCAGGTTCGTTCTGCGTCAGCACGCGATACAGGCGACGCAGCAGCGGCATCGCGTTGGCGGGAAGCTGCCCAGATGCAATCATACGTTCAATCGACGGCACAATCGATACGGTGGCATCGACGCCCTCAACCGTTTCGTTCGGCATTTCTTCGACCGCATCGGCGTAACGCAGCCCCATGCCAAGCAACCGTCCCATGCGGGAGTTGCGTCCGCCTTGTGTCGTAACATACAAATCGCCTGCACCGGGCAAGCTGAACACAGTTGCCAGTCCACCGCCCATCGCTTGTACCAACTGCGCGGTCTCCGCCAAGCCTTGCGCGAAGATCGACGCGGCGAAATTGTGCTGTTTCGCGCCCGCGATATCGGGCGGGCTTTCTTGCTCGATCACGCCCGCCGCCAATCCGACCGCCAGCGCATACGGATTTTTGAGCGCGACGCAGACTTCGACACCGATCAGGTCGGTTGATGTCCAAATATGATAGTACGGCGTAGCGAACACCTCGCGCAGACGCGGCAAGATGTCACCATTTCGTGACGTAAACACAACGCTGGTATGCCGCCGTGCCGCCAGTTCGCCCGCAATCGAGGGTCCCCCGATGGCGGCGTAGTGTATCTGATCACGGATCGAAGCAGGCAGATCAGCAGCAAAAATATCGGGCAGGATGCGCAAATTTCCGGCTGTGTCCGCCTCTAAGCCTTTCGTGACCATGACCACGATCTGTCCGGGACGGAGATGCGCTGCGAGTTGTTCGGCTGCCCAATGCACGCCGCGCGAATTGATACCCAAGACGACAATTTCGGCATCGGGGACGACTTCGGGAATTTGCGTATGGTAAAAGGGAGTGACATTCGCGGGGAGGGGACGCTTGAGACGACTGTGAAAGCCATCGGTCTGCGCACGGGCGATGATCTCATCGTCCAAATGCGTGCCAACCAGTCGAATGATGTGTCCGTTGTCGGATGCTGGGAAGGTCAGCGCCGATCCCATATAGCCCGCGCCAATGACGGTGATTACAGCCATACGCATCGCTCCCCGCTGCACAAATGTGAATAAACTTCACAAATTACACGCGGATTGTATGCGAACGATAGAATGTTGTCAAGCAAAGGGGAGTGGCAGACTCAAGCGCGACAAAATTTGACAGCGATTCGAAATCGCAGTACAGTAAACGCAATTTAGTGCGCACATTCACATTTGTGCAGGATATCGTTTTCAGAATTGATTGCTTCTTCGTAAGAAGGACTTCGCGGAAGGGGATTTGGATGGCACGAGCAGATCGGATGCCCAGCGCATCTCTCGCTTCCACTTCGACAGCGCGCCGACAGGGTGGCTTTTTCACGAGCAATAACCCTTGGCTATGGCTGATTCCTGCCATTGTTTTCTTGTTGGCATACAGTATTTTTCCCCTCATTTTTAACATCGTCATCAGCCTACATGAATGGCGACGGCGCGAGAAGTTCTTCCGGTTCGTGGGCGGCGAAAACTGGATCGAGCTGTTTCAAGACACGCGCTTTCTCAACAGCTTGGGCATCACGCTGCAATATGTCGCTGCCGCGTTGATCATTCAACTATTTTTGGGCTTAATCATCGCGCTCTTGCTCGATGCGCAGCCGTGGGGCGTCGGGATCATGCAAGCGTTGATCATCCTGCCGATGGTCACAGCGCCCGCCGTTGCCGGGATGTTGTTCCGCCTGCTGACGCACTCCGAGTTCGGCGTGATCTCCAAACTCCTCTACAACATTGGCTTGCTCACCCCAGATGAACCCTTAATCGGCGGACGCGGGACCTATGCCCTCGTTGGACTATTGATCGTCGAGATTTGGCAGTGGACGCCGTTTTTCGTGCTGATCATCCTCGCCGGACTAAAGGGCATCCCGCCGGAAGTGATCGAAGCGTCACAGGTTGATGGTGCGAACAATTGGCAGCGCATTACGCGGATTAAGCTGCCGCTGCTGCGCACCGTACTCACCGTTGCCATCCTGTTCCGATTGGTCGATCTGTACAAGGTTTTCGATTACGTACAGATCATCACATCGGGGGGTCCCGCCAGCCGCACCGAGACGTTGAGCTACTATAACTACGCCAACACGTTTCAAACCGTCAATTGGGGCTATGGCGCAGCGATTGGTGTGTTCATCATGCTGCTCGTGTGGGTGAGCGCGTTCGCCTATATCCGCATTTTCCGCGTGAAACTGTGAGTTAACCTCATGACCTCGATCCCGATCCAACGAACAAGAAACGAAGACTGGCACGTCGGACAGCAGCGCATCCATCGGCGCGCGTTGATCAACAAGATCATTCTGACCGTGGTTACCGCGATCATTGTGTTCATTTTCTTCTTCCCGATTTGGTTCTGGCTCGCTGCCTCCATCAAGCCGTTCCAAGAAATTTTCACCTATCCGCCCAAACTACTTGGCTTTCAACCCATCGACTCGTGGTGGAAAGTTGTGATCGGCGGACAAGATTATTTTGAAGTCGTGCGCGATATAACCGGATCGACTGCCGGGACGGGGGGGGGCGGCACGGGCGGCTACTACGTCGTGCCGTATCTGATCACCAGCGCGATTGTGGGCATTGCCAGCACGACGCTGGCGCTGATTATTGCCACGCCAACAGCCTATGCGCTCTCACGCTTCGACATGCGCGGCAAGCAAAACCTAATCTTTTTCGTCCTCTCGACGCGCTTCATGCCCGCCGTGACCGCGATCCTGCCGATCTATCTGCTGTATCAAAATCTGGGCTGGATCGATACCTATCACGGCTTGATCCTCGCGCATACCGTCTTCAACACGCCGATTGCGATCTTGCTGATCAAAAGTTTCTTTGACGATATCCCGCAAGACCTTGATGAAGCGGCGATGGTCGATGGGTGTACGCGCTTCGGCGCGTTCTGGCGCATCATCATTCGCTACGTCGCGCCGGGTATGGCGGCAGCAGCGGTCTTATGCCTGATCTTCTCGTGGAACGAATTTCTGTTCACGCTGTATCTCACCCGTTCGGAACTGCGCACCATCCCGGTAGCGATGTCTACATTCGACTCATCGTCGGGCGGGACGGAGTGGGGCTTTTTGGCAGCGGCGGGGAGCGCGGCGATGATCCCGGTGTTCATCTTCATCTTATTTGTGCAGCGTCATCTGGTGCGCGGGCTGACGCTCGGCGCGGTGCGCGGCTGATCAAGCCCGACCAGTAGAGGGTTGACGTGATCCGGTCAGCGAGACGAAAGGAGCGGCTATCGACCAGGAGTATTATCGATATTGCTGAAAGAGGGCGGACTTATGAACATCCATCCGTATCCGACTATCGATCTGAATTGTTTGACAACTAGGGAGTCTTTGAAATGAATCAGCGTGATCGCAAGCAAAGATTGTACGTGGCAGAAGCGGGGCGTCTGCTCAATCGGGGCAAGATCAGCCGCCGCGAATTCATGAGTCGTGCGGGCGCAGCAGGTTTTGGAATCAGTGCCGCCAGCATGATGCGTTGGGATGCGGGCAGCGCCGTGCGGGCGAATCCGGCGAAGGCGAATCGCAGCTTGTTCGCTCAGTCCGACGATATGAACGCATGGCTGACCGAAGTCGGCGGGCGCTTCGCTGGGACGACCGTCCGGTTGTCGTCCGAATCGACTGCGCCGAGCCAAATCACCAGCGATCTGATCGCGGACAACTTCACTGCCCTGACGGGCATCGAAGTCGCGTGGGAACAGACGCCGCTGGATCAGGTGTTGTCCAAGATCACGCAGGACACCGCGACCGAATCGGCGTCCAACGACATTTATTATCTCGATCAATCATGGTTAGGTCGCTTCGCGCTCGATGTTGTCGATGTGCGCCAACAATACATCAGCGATACGGGCAGCGACCTGAACATGCCCGGCTATGACTTCGCGGATTTCATCCCCGAACTCGTCCCGGCAATTGCGGAATATCAAGGAACCCTCGTTGGCGTGCCATTCGACATTCCGATTTTCATCATGGTTTATCGCCGCGACGTGTTCGAGCAGTTGGGCTTGTCCGCGCCGACGACCATGCCGGAGTACTTGGCAGCCGCACAAGCGATCAACGCCGCTGGGCTGACCAACGCCGATGGCTCGCGCATTTATGGCACGGCGGGGCAGTGGCGTTCCGGTCACTACGCACTGCAATGCGATTGGACGGCGTGGCTGTGGTCGCATGGCGGATCGCACACCGGTCCCGATGGGACGGTGACGATCAACGACGAAAACGCCATCGCGGGCGCGGAATACATGATGGCGCTGGGCGAGACAATGCCTTCGGGCGCGACGACGTGGGACTGGTCGGGTCAGGGCGATGCGATTGGTCAAGGCTTGGCGGGCGTCGCCATTCACTGGGGCGAGTTCTTCCCCGGCTTCGACAACCCCGAAACCTCGAAGGTTGCCGGATTGATGGAAACCGCCGATCTGCCAATGGAAGTGGCGCTGCGCTCGAAGGATGAATGCAGCTTCGACGAAACCCCGGCGATTGGACATCAGGGCGGAAGCTGCTTGGCGCTCTCGCGTTACAGCGAAGTGCAGGATGCCTCGTGGGTATTCTTGCAGTGGGCGACGAGCAAAGAGACGATGGCGCAAGCGGCAGCGGCGAGCAACACGCCTGTGCGCCAATCGACGTTCGATGATCCGCGCGTGACGGAAAAAGCGACGGTTGTGGCGGGTACGACGCGCCATTTCCCTGCCATCCTGAAGGCGATCAAAGAACGCATGGGTACCGAACCGCACTTCCCGTCATGGGCAGATGTTTCCAGCACAGGCGCAGTTATTCCGACTGAACTGGGCTTGATGACGACCGGGACGCAAGACATCCCGACGACGCTCAACAATATCGCGGCGGCGATTGAAGAAGCCATCGCGGACGACATGTAAAATACAGGACTGAGTGCTGAGTGAAAGACGAGAACTCAGTCCTCAGTCCTTCTCTTAATAGGGGTTTTTACGATGCAAAAAGATTTAGTCATGGGTATCGATAGCAGCACGACCGCGTGTAAAGCAATTGCGTGGGATAAACAGGGACAAGCCGTCGCGGAAAGTCGCGCCACCTACCCGATGTTTTCGCCGGCGCCGAATCGCTACGAACAGCACGCCGATGATTGGTGGATGGCGGTCTGCCAAGTGGCGCGCGGTGTGGCGCAGCAAGTGGGCGCGGATCGCATTGCGGCGCTGTGCGTGACCAATCAGCGCGATACCTTCGTCCCGGTCGATGAGCATGGGCAGCCTGTGCGCAACGCGCTGGTGTGGCTGGATGATCGCTCGCGTAACGAGTTAGCCGAACTTGACGCGCTGATTGGGTCGGACAAGATTCAAGACTTGACAGGGAAGGGTCCCTCAACCGTTCAGCCGACATCCAAACTGCTTTGGCTGTCGAAACATGAACCGGATGTGGTTCAGCGCACTTACAAATTTGTCGAACCTCATGCGTTCTTGATTTATCGCTTGACCGGACGTTGGGCGACTAGCCTACCGTGCGCCGACCCAATGGGCGTGGTCGATATGCGGCGTGGCGCTTGGGCAATCGATTTGATCAAAGCGTTGGGCGCGCGACCCGATCAGTTCGTCGAAATTCTACCTGCTGGTTCGATCATCGGTGAATTGACGGATCAGGCTGCCAGCGAAATCGGACTGCCCGCTGGCATTCCGGTGGTGGCGGGCGCGGGCGATGGGCAGAGCGCGGGTCTGGGCGCGAATATCACCATGCCGGGCAAGGCATATCTCAATCTTGGCACGGCGATGGTTTCCGGCGCGTACTCCGATACGTATGTCGCGGATCGCGCGTTTCGGACGCTGTGTTCTCCGATTCATGGCGCATTTGTACCCGAAGAAGTGCTGCCTGCCGGAACATTCACCGTCAGTTGGTTCGTGGAGCAGTTCGGCTTCGATGTGCGCGGGATGAATCTACCGCTGTCCGCCGAAGAAGTGCTTGAAGTCGCCGCCGCGAAACTGCCACCGGGTTCGCTCGGCTTGATGCTCGTGCCATACTGGGGCGGCGTGATGCCCCCATACTGGAATCCAGCGGCAACAGGGATCACGATTGGATGGACGGGCGCACATCGCCGTGAACACTTCTATCGCGCTGTCCTCGAAGGCATCGCCTATGAACATCGCTTGGCGATGGATCACATCGCGCGCGCGATTGGCATTCCATTCGATGAATATGTGCTGATGGGCGGCGGGTCGCGCAGTCCGCTGTGGTGTCAAATTGTCGCAGATGTGAGCGGAAAAACGGTCACACGCGCGGGTTCGGCGGAGGCGACGAATTTAGGCGCGGCGATTCTCGCTGCATCGGCGCTTGGCTGGTATCCGAGTGTGCGCGATGCTGCGAACGCCATGACCACAACCGGACGCCGATACGTCCCCGACGATAAGACGCATCAACTTTATGACCGCCTGTTCAATGATGTATATGTTCATGTCTATCCGGCACTGCAACAGGCAACGGATCGACTGGCAGAATTGACCTATAACAATCGCGTGTGATCAACGGCAATTCTCCATAGCCGCGCGGCGCTTTCGTCCGTAGTATAGATAAATATGCTTTTATTAGGGTGAATCGAGGGCGCATGATCGCCGACAGCAGGGAAGACTTATTGGTACGAGTTGCGACGCTATATTACGAAGAAGATTATAGCCAGCAAGAGATCGCGGATATTTTGCAAATTTCGCGCTCCAACATCTCGCGGATGCTCAAAGAGGCGAAGCAAAAAGGGTTGGTCGAAATCCGCATCCGCAAGCGCATCCCGCGCGCCATCGATTTAGAACACGAATTCGTAGCACGTTTCGGCTTACAACGCGCGATGATCGTAGCCGGGAACGAGCGCGCCTATCCCGAACGACTGTCGGATGCGGGTCAACAAGCGGCATGGTACATCGAGGAAATGCTGCGTCCGGGCGATGTGCTGGCGATATCATGGGGAACGGGCGTCAATGCTGCGGTCAAGGCGCTCACGCCGCAGCCGTCGCTTGGTGTCGATGTGGTGCAGATGATCGGCAGCGTTGGCACGGTCGATTCGGTGATCGATGGTCCCGAACTGGCACGCGAACTCGCTACGAAATTGGGCGGACAATATCACTATCTGCACGCGCCCTTGTTCGTAGACAGCCCAACGACGCGCGATTTGTTCTTGAAGCAGCCTATGATTGCGGACACGTTGGAGCGCGCGCGTTCCGCAAGGTTTGCGCTGGTGGGCATCGGCACAACTGAATCGGGGGCATCGAGCTTCATCCGCGCGGGACACCTGACCGAAACGCAATTAGCGGAACTGCGCGCACAAGGTGCGGTGGGCGAAATCAGCGGACTGCATTTCGACAGTGAAGGGCGCGCGGATACGCTGGATATCAACCGACGGGTGATTTGTCTCGATTTACCGGATGTGAAGCAAATTCCGCGCGTGGTCGCCGTCGCGTGCGGGCTGGCGAAACGGCGCTCTATTTTGGGCGCGCTGCGGGCGGGCTATGTGAAAGCGTTGGCAACCGACGATATCACGGCGCTGGCGGTACTAGAGGAACTCGCTGTCTTGGTTCGATAGGGGGGATGCGAATGAAAGTGGCAATTGGATGCGACAACGCGGGAACGCCGATTTTGGACGTGGTGCGCGAAGTCTTGAACGCGCGCGGCATCGAAGTTTTGGATTTTGGCGTCGAGTCGGACGATCCGACGCTGTATCCTGATGTGGCGTTGGCAGTCAGCGAAAAGGTCGCCAGCGGTGAGGCGGCGCGCGGTGTTTTGGTCTGTGGCACGGGGATCGGCATGTCGATCACAGCGAACAAAGTGCCAGGCATCCGCGCGGCGCTCGTCCACGATACCTATTCAGCGGAGCGGGCGCAAAAGAGTAACAATGCGCAAATTATTACGATGGGCGCGCGCGTGATCGGTCCCGAATTAGCGAAAAAGATCGTCGAGACGTGGCTGGATTCGGAATTCAAAGACGGATCATCGACACCGAAGGTTAATCGTATGAACGAAATTGACGCGCAATTTCGGACAGAGCGATAACCAAGCGCATCTTGGATCGCTTTTTCACAAGTGCGCGCGTCTCTTTAAGGTTATTTTACATGCAGCGCGCTATAACGAACCGCATTCGACATAAGGGGGCAGGATGCGCGCAACCATGGGCAAGATTCAAGGCGTGATCTTCGATTGGGCGGGGACGACCATCGATTATGGCAGCTTCGCGCCGACGATGGTGTTCATCGACGGTTTCCGCGCGTTCGGCATCGACATCACGATGGCAGAAGCGCGCCAACCGATGGGTAAGCATAAGCGCGATCACATCGCAGAAGTCCTCTCGATGCCTGCTGTCGCGGAACGCTGGCGAAGCGTGCGCGGGCGCACGCCAACAGACGCCGATATTGACGCCGTGTTCGCGGACTTCATCCCACGCCAAATCGAGGTTATCGCTCAATACAGCGATCCGATTGTTGGTGTGATCGCAATGATCACGAATTTGCGCGCGCGTGGCATCAAGATCGGATCGTGTACAGGCTATACCCGCGCGATGATGGATGCGCTGATCCCGTCGGCGCGCGCGAAGGGTTACGAACCGGATGCCGTCGTGACGCCGGATGAAGTTCCCGCCGGACGCCCCGCGCCCTACATGATCTATCAGAATGCGATCCAATTGGGTGTGTATCCGCTGGCGGCACTCGTTAAGGTGGGGGATACGCCCATCGACATCGACGAGGGGCTGAACGCGGGCGTCTGGACGGTCGGCGTCGCGCTAACCGGGAACGCTGTCGGGCTGCGCGCGGATGAAATCGCGGCGTTGGACGCGGAAACGCTGCATACAAAGCGGCAAGCGGCACAAGCGACATTGAGCGCGGCGGGTGCGCATTACGTGATCGACAGCGCGGCGGAGCTGATCTCAATCATCGACGATATCGAGCGGCGCATGGTGCAGGGCGAACAACCTTAAGCACAGGACTGAGGGAAAACGTCGCCCAGTTTCAAAAATGCGTGATTTTGTGAAGAGGTGAGCCAGCGACTCGCCCACCTCAATCTGGCGTCTCAGCAAAACGCCCCTAGACACTCATTTTGAACGTGAGCCAAAGCAATTCTCAAATGCTTTACTCAGTTCTTTCACCTTTTGCCTCAGTCCGCAAATAGCGATGCGCCGTTGGTGCGGATCACGTTCGTATACCACGCCGCCGAGTCTTTCGGGATGCGCCGCTGCGTTGTGTAATCGACGTAGACCAAGCCGAAACGCTGTCGATAGCCCTCTGCCCACTCGAAATTGTCCAGCAGCGACCATTGGAAATAACCTTCGATGGGGATGCCATCTGCGCCCGCCTGTGCAAATTCGCGTAGATGCGTCATCAAATAGTCGATGCGCTGCGGATCATGCACCTGACCATCGGCGGCGATCCAGTCCATATTCGCCAAACCGTTCTCGGTAATGATAATTGGCTTTTGATAGCGTTCGTACAAGAAGCGCGCGCCCCAATAGAGACAATCCGGCGTGATGGGCCAGCCGATATGCGTCCATCCATACCCGATGGGGCGCTCAACCAGTTGAGGTGTGCCATCCGCGCCCGCGCGAATCGGCGTCCCCTGATAGATGTTGACAGCGTAGAAATCGAGCGGCTGTCCAATCGTCTCCATGTCGTTTGGCTCGATTTTTGGCATATGATCGCCATGCAGCGCCGCGAAGTCCTCAGGATACTGCTGGAAGAAAACTGGATCGGAGAACCACGTATTGCTCCATTGAGTCTTTTGCGTATAAGCGAACATCGCTGTGCGCGCCGCGTCAATGTCGGCTTGTGAGTCGGTGGCAGGGACAGAGACGCTCCCGACAGGGGCATAGCCAATGCGCGGCGGCGTCTTGGCGAATGCGCGGATCGCCTGGACGCTCTTGCCATGTGCGAGCAGCGAATGATGTCCTGCGCGCAAGACTTCCGTCCAGCCGAGCTTGTCACCCGGTGCGTGAATCCCGTCCAAATGTCCCAAACCAATGAAACACTGTGGTTCGTTCTGCGTAATCCACATCGAGACGCGATCCGATAAGGCTTCGACGACCAAGCGCGTATAATCTGCGAACCAATCGGCGCTGTCCCGATTCAGCCAACCGCCCTTGCAATAGAGGTCGTATGGGAAATCCCAATGAAAGAGCTTGACATAGGGAGTAATGCCGTCTGCCAGCAGTTGATCGATGAGTTGATCGTAGAAATCTAATCCCTTCTCATTGACTTTGCCGACGCCCTCCGGCAGGATGCGCGACCACGAAACCGACAAGCGATACGCCTGTAAGCCGAGATCGCGCATCAATCCCACATCTTCTTTGAAGCGATGATAGTGATCACAGGCGATATCGCCCGTGTGTCCGCCCCAAATCGCGCCCTGTTTACGGCACATCATGTCCCAAACGGACAATCCGCGCCCATCTTCGTTGAATGCGCCCTCGATTTGATACGATGCAGTTGCCGCGCCCCAAACAAATCCCGGTGGGAACGATAGCGAAGCCATGAATGTTTCTCCCTGAGTGCGTGCTGCTCATTGCGGCGAAAAACCTAAAACCCGTTGCAGCGTAAATGGGGTTACGGTTGAGGTTTAACCAATCGAACAAATGGATCATCGTGTCCAGCAAGTTTCGATCAGCAGTAGGTAATTTGAGAAATTTACCACAAGCGTAGATTTTGCGGATATGACCACGATACAATGTAAAGTGTTCGCTTGTTACGGTTGCGGAGCCGAATGAACAAACGAACACTTTGATGGAACACAGAAATCGTATGTCGATTTCTGATTTGCTGCAAGGAGTAGTTGATGCGCTCTCGTTGGGTCGTTGGGTTCGCATTGTTGGCATGGGTGGTCTCGGTCATGCCGTTGGCGGCACAAGCGCCCGAAATCTTGACCGTATATTCTGGGCGCAGTGAAGATTTAGTTAGCCCGATTCTTGAACAGTTCACTGCCGAAACAGGCATACAACTGGAAGTGCGTTATGGGAACACCGCTGAAATGGCAGCGATGATCCTTGAAGAGGGCGACAACAGCCCCGCCGACGTGTATTTCGCGCAAGATGCCGGCGCGTTGGGCGCATTAGCGGCGGCGGGACGCCTGACGCTGCTGCCGTCGGATGTGTTGGAGCGCGTCCCGGCGGGCTTCCGCGACCCAAATGAATTCTGGGTCGGCATTACGGGTCGGGCGCGCGTGCTGGTGTACAACACGGAACTGGTCACGACAGACAGCTTGCCAACCTCGCTGCTCGATCTGACTGATCCGGCATGGGCAGGGCGCGTCGGTTGGGCGCCAACCAATGGATCGCTGCAAGCGAATATCACGGCGATGCGCGTGCTGTTGGGGGATGATGTTGCACGTACTTGGTTGGAAGGCATGGTCAGCAACGGAACGGTGAGTTTTGACGGCAATGCCGCGATTGTCAGCGCGGTAGCGACGGGCGAGATCGAAGTTGGCTTGGTCAATCACTACTACATCTATGAATTGGCGGATCAACTCGGCGATGCCCCTGTCGCGCTCCATTATTTTCCCAACGGTGATATCGGCTCGTTGATCAACGTCGCGGGTGCAGGCGTAGTCAACACATCTGATCAGCCGGGACTGGCACAGCGGTTGCTGCTCTATCTGCTCGGCAATGATGCCCAAACCTATTTCAGCCAAGAAACAGCGGAATATCCGCTCGTGGCGGGCATTCCGACGAATACTGCAATCTTGGCGCTCGATCAGATCGCCCAACCGGAGATCGATTTGAGCGCGCTGAACGACTTGCAAGGCACCTTGACATTGATGCGTGAGACGGGCGCGCTGCCCTAAAACGTTACGATAACGACCGTGTGGAGCGTCAACATGGCGCTCCACATCCATTGAAACTGAGGCAGATCGATTGCATATCTCATTTCCGAAATCGACCATCACATTTCCACGACGCGCGCTGCGTTTGCCGCGCGTTCATGCCTTGACGTTCGCCGCGATTGCCATTACCTGTGTGAGCGCCATTCCGATTGTGTATCTCATCTTGCGTGCGGCAGGGTTGGGCGCTGCGGGCATCGCGGAACTGTTGAGCGCGCGAACATGGAGCGTCGTCGGTAACAGCGTTGTCTTGGCGGGCGCGGTCGTGATCACCAGCGTGCTGATCGGTGTGCCGTTCGCATGGCTGACGACGCGCACCGATTTACCGCTGCGCCGCTTTTGGTTGATTGCGGGGCTGCTGCCGGTGGTCATTCCGTCGTACATCGGGACGATGGCGCTGATTTGGGTGTTCAGTCCGCGTGGCGCGCTGCAAGGACTGCTCGAACCATTCGGCGTCGAGCGACTGCCCTCGATTTACGGCTTTTTCGGCGCATGGTTTGCAATTACACTGTTCAGTTTCCCATATATCGTACTGCCTGTGCGCGCCGCGCTGCTGCGCATGGACGGCGCGTTGGAGGACAGCGCGCGCAGTTTGGGCTTGTCGGCGCGCCGTGTGTTCTGGCGCGTGACGCTGCCGTCGCTGCGTCCGGCGTTGGGCGCGGGCATCGTTTTGACCGCGCTCTACACGTTGAGCGATTTCGGTGCCGTTTCGCTGATGCGCTACGACGCCTTCACGCGCGTAATTTATTCGCAGTACACCAGTTCATTCGACCGCGAACGCGCGGCATTGCTCGCACTGATCTTGATCGGGTTGACATTCGTCCTGTTGGCGGTGTCGCATCGTTGGACGCGCGCGACGCACACTTATCGCGCGGGAACGGGCGTCTGTCGTCCGCCGCGCCGCATTCGATTGGGCGCATGGCGTATTCCGGCGTTGATTTTCGTCGCCCTGCCCGTCGGATTAGGCGTCCTGATTCCGCTTGGTGTCCTCGTAAGTTGGGCGTTGAGTGGCAGCGCGCGCCCCGATTTGCCCGTCGCTATCGTGAACACCCTTTCAGCCAGCAGTGTTTCCGCGTTCGTCACGGTCATTGCGGCGCTCCCGCTCGGATTATTGGCGGCGCGCCATCATTCGCGCTTAAGCGACTGGCTGAAGCGCGTCGCCTATGTTGGCTATGCGCTGCCCGGCGTGGTGATTGGCTTGGCGTTTGTGTTCTTCGTCGCCAATCTGCTGCCGAACTGGTATCAGACGCTCCCCGTGCTGCTGGTCGGATACATCGTGCGCTTCTTGCCGATTAGCGCAAGCGCGACCCAGAGCGCGATGAGCCAAATCAGCCCACGACTTGAGGATGCCGCGCGGAGCATGGGCTTGAGTCGGGTGGCTGTTTTGCGGCGCGTGATTCTGCCGTTGGCGCGCGATGGCGTCTTGGCAGGGCTGGCGCTGGTGTTCATGAACATCATGAAAGAACTGCCGACAACGCTCATCCTGTCGCCAACGGGCTTCAATACGTTAGCAACGTCGATCTGGACGGCGAACACGAACGCACGCTTCGTTGATACGGGGCTGCCGTCACTGCTGTTGATCGGGTTTACGGCGATCTCGCTCATCTGGATCGTGCGTCGGTCAGAAGCATGACCCTCGCGCTGGAATGTGCGGCGCTTTCCAAGACGTTTACCACGAAAATGGGCGCTCGGCGCGTCTTGGACAGCATCAATATCAGTTTGCGCGCCGGACAAATCTTGACGCTCTTGGGTCCCAGCGGTTGTGGCAAGACGACCACTTTACGACTGATCGCGGGCTTCGAGCCGCCTGACAGCGGCAAAATCGCCATCGCGGGGCGCGTCGTCGCGGACGGAGATCGCATTTTCATCCCGGCGGAGGCGCGTCGTGTCGGCGTCGTGTTTCAAGAATACGCGCTTTTTCCCCATCTCTCGCTTGCCGAAAACATCGGTTTTGGTCTCGCGCGCGGCGGAAAAGATCGTGCTGCGCGCATTGACCAGATGCTCGATTTGATTGGGCTGCGCGATTACGCCGCGCGAATGCCGCACGAATTGAGCGGCGGACAGCAGCAGCGGATCGCCCTCGCGCGGGCGCTCGCGCCCAACCCCGACTTACTCTTATTAGATGAACCGTTCTCGAATCTCGATGCGACCCTACGCGCCCAACTACGCCATGAGGTTCGCTACTTGCTGAAAGGGGCGGGCGTGACGGGCGTGTTCGTCACTCACGATCAACAAGAGGCATTAAGTCTTTCCGATGAAGTCGCCGTCATGCTTGATGGACGAATCGCGCAAGTCGGATCGCCGCGTGACATTTATCAATGTCCCACTTCTATCGCGGTCGCGCAGCTTGTGGGGCAGGGGATGTATCTGCCCGGGCGCGCTGATGGGATGCGCGCTGCATCCGCTCTAGGCGACGTCGAATTGAGCCATGCGGCTTACGGCGCAGTCACTTTGCTGATCCGCCCAGAGATGGTCACGGTAGCAACCGACGCGGAAGGCGGCAATGCGCGCGTCTTGGAAGTAGAATTTAGTGGCGCGGATCAGCGACTCACGCTGGCGCTGGCGGACGGCTCAACATTGCAGGCGCGCGCGCTGGGACGCGACGTGATTGCGATTGGCGACCGTGTGCGCGCGACTGTGAGCGAACCCGTGTGGACATTTCCAGATGCGGCGCTAAAATTGATGCGCGAATAAATTTCGAGCAAAAAAGGTCAAATCATGATCAAATTGATCGCTTTTCTGAAACGCAAGCCCGGCATGTCGATGGACGAATTCAAACAGCGTTGGGTTTACGACCACACCAAACTGTCATCAATCTTGCCGAATGTGAAGGGATATCGCATCAACATCGCCACAGAGCGCCAAGAGCGCGGTCAGCCGCCATTGTACGATGGCACTGCCGAATTGTGGTGGGACAGCATCGAGGCGATGGAAGCGGCGTTTGCCACGCAAATTGGCGCGGATGCGGGCGCGGACGCTGATTTCTTCGCGGATATGCGCATTCACCTGTATACCGAAGAATTCAATATTGTGGCGGGACCCGGCGAACCACCTGTGATCACACGCGAGTAAATAAACTGAGCGAGGGATGCTGAATCAGCATCCCTCGCATCCAATTCTAGATCACCGCATCGCGTACTTTCACCAAGGTATCGCCCAGCTCATTCTGTGTCTTATCAAGATAGTGTTTCAGTTCGCGGATGCCCTGAACACAGCGGCGCAGCTCCTGTTTGGCGTCACCGTCTTGTGCCAACACGGATTTGTTGTCCGCCAACAACTCCATCACGGTCTCGAAACCAGCGATGACGCCGGGCAAATCCCCCATCAGTTTATTCATCGCGTCGAACGTATTGGCGGCATTGCGGAGAAAAACTTCGAGTTCGCTATCATTATTAAAGCGTTGTTGGGACATGATATTGCGCATACCCTTCGCTGAGACGGAGAACGACAAGTCTGCATGGTTCGACCAACCGGCATAGCATGACCAAAACAAGGGTGACTGTCAAGTCAGCGGCAGTTGAATCGGTTGTCCCGACGCCGCCGAACGATACGCCGCGACGACAATTTCCGTTGCGCGATAACCATCCGCGCCCGTGACCGACGGTGCGCGCCCCTCGCGGATGGCGGCGACGAACTCCGCGATCATCGCGTGATCGCTGTCCGATCCCCAATAGCCCGATATTGGACGACCATCCGCCTCGCTGTAGATCGTCAGGTTCTGGCGGAAAGCGTCCGCATTGATCACGCCTTTTTCGCCAATCACGTCGAGCGCCAAGCCGCCCCACGTCGGATACGATGTCAGCGGTTTGCTCCAGCTACAGTCGATGCTGGCAAAGGTTCCATTTGCAAACGTAATCATGACCAGTCCGCCCGTCTCGACCGCTTCATCGGGATGGATGATGCGATTCGACTGCGCGTAGACTTCGACCGCTTCTGACTCGGTGTACCAGCGCATCACATCCGCCAAATGCACGATGTGATCCATCAGCGCGCCGCCGCCCGCCAGATGGGGATCGACGAACCATGTCCGATGGCGCTTCGGCATTTGACCTTGATTGACGCCGTTGATCGCATGGATATGTCCCAATGCGCCCGCCGTCAGCGCCGTCTTAATTTCGCGCAGCGGCGCGCTGAAACGCATTGGGAACGCGGTCATGAGCGTCACACCCGCGGCTTTCACGGCGTCAAGGGCGGCGCGTCCAGCTTCGAGCGTGGTCGTCAACGGCTTTTCGCACAGAATATGCACGCTGGACGCGGCAGCTTGCCGGATCAGCGGCTCATGGTACACGTTTTCGGCGCAGATGATCACGCCGTCTGGTTTATCGGACAGCAGCGCATCGACGTTCGGATACCAACGCACGTTCTGCTGCTTCACGAATGCCAGACCGCGCGCCTCATCGTCGTCAGTAATGCCGATGAATTCAACGCCCGGTATCATGCGCAAACTAGCGATATAACTAACGGCGTGGAGGTGCGCGACGCTCAAGATGCCAATGCGAATAGCACGATCCATCATTCCACCTCCGCGAGAAAGACGGGCTTGCCCGTTTGCGCCGATAATGCCGCCGCCGTCGAAATGCGCAAAGCTTGCAGCGCATCATCCGCTGTGACGCGCGGCGTTGTGATTGTACCCGTCAGCAACCCGTAGAAATGCTTCATCTCAGTCGTGTACGGGTCTTCGTCCAGCGGCGAACGCGGCAGCGCCACTGTTTCGATGGTTGCCGCGCGTTCCGCGATGCGAAAGGTGAGCGGCATCGAACTATCGGCGGGATGCGCGATCAAGCCGGCACTGCCCGCAATCTCTAGTGACGTGCGGAATGTCGGTGGGGGATACGATGATCCGCCTTCAATGTGCGAGAGCGCGCCGCTGATATGACGTAGAATCGCCAGCGCGTGATCGATGGGGGCGTCCGGCACGCGGCTCTTGATGCTGCGCACATAGATCGACTCGACGTCGCCCGCGATCCAGCGCGCATAGTCGAAATCGTGGATCATCAAGTCGAGCAGAATACCGCCGGACTTGGCTGGATCATGAAACCAACTGTCTGGGTTATCGCGGTGGGGCGGATAGCTGCATCGGCTGAGGCGCACAACGGCGACGTTCCCAATCGCGCCGTTCACGACGGTCTGCTGTGCGAGGGCATATTCGGGAAAGAAGCGGACGACATGCGCGATCAACAGCATCACTCCCGCCGCCTCGCACGCGGCAATTGCTTCGCGCGCGTCTGCGATGCGGCGTGTGATCGGCTTCTCGCAGATGATGTGTTTACGTTTCGCGGCGGCGCGCAAGATCATGTCGTGATGCAGATGGGTCGGCGCGCAAATATCGACCACATCGACCGCATCGATCAGCGCGTCAAGATCGTCGTAGACCATCGCGCCCGTCTGTGCTGCGATGCGTTCGCGCGCTGGTTGATCGAGCGATTGAATGCCAACAACGTGCGCAGGCGTGTTCATCCATGCGGCGGCGTGGGTTGTCCCCATTGAGCCACTGCCGATAATTCCCACTCGTAACGTCATAATTTCACCGATCCAGCGGTCAGACCGCGAATGAGCTGCCGCGAAAAAATGATATACAGTACCACAATCGGCACCATTGCTAGGGTGAGCGACGACAAGATCGCGTTCCAATCGCTCAAGAATTGTCCGAGAAACGACTGTGCGCCTAATGTCACCGTCTTGACCTGTTCGGCGGGCGCGAGGATCAGCGGAAACCACAAATCATTCCAAATCGGGATCATATTGAACACCATGATCGTCGCCAACGCGGGGCGCACAAGTGGCAGCACCAGCCAGTAGACGCGATATTCGCTTGCGCCGTCCACGCGCGCGGCGTCCTTCAGATCGTGCGGTACTTCCTGCAAAAATGATGAAAGGACGAAGATCGCCAATGGTAGCCCTTGTGCGGTGTAAACGAGAATCAAGCCAAACAGGTTGTTGGTCAAACCGAGATCGACCATCATACGCAGCAGACTGACCGTCCCCAACCGGATCGGGATCATGATGCCGATGGACAGATACAGTCCCAACAGCGCATTGCCCCTAAATTTGTATTCCGAGAGCGCGAACGATGCCATCGATCCGGCGAGGAAGATCAGGATGAGCGCGCCAAGCGTGACGATCAAGCTGTTGACGAAATAATTAGGAAAATTGCCGCGCAGCGCCACCGTATCGTAACCCACGAGGCTGAACGTCTCTGCGGTCGGGAGCGCGTAGGGGTTGCGAAAGATAGCTTGTCGCGCTTTGAACGAATTGATGATCACCAGCAAGACCGGGAAGATTGCCAGCGCCGTATACGCCAAGAGCGCAACGTGCATCAAAATTACTTGGACATCCCGTGAGAGCGTTTCGCGCCGAATCATCGTTTCAATACTCCACGCGCGCGATGCGCCGCTGCCAGCCAAACAAGTAGATCACCACGCCCGCGAGGATGATCAGGAACATCACGCCCGCAATCGTCGCGCCCATCGTCGGGTTGCCCGCTTGGAGCTGAAAGCCGAAGAAGGTGCGATAGAAAAACGTGCCGAGTAGATCAGTTGAGAAATTCGGTCCCGCCAGCCCGCCCGCAATGGTGTAAACCAGATCGAAAGCGTTGAAATTACCAACGAACGTCAATACGCCGACGATGCCGACGGTTGGCAAGATCAGCGGGAACTTGACGCGCCAGAACACGCCCCACGCTGTCGCGCCATCGACGCGTGCCGCCTCGATGATCTCGTCGGGGAGGTTGAGCAGTGCCGCGCTGAACAACATCATCGGAATGCCAATGAACTGCCACACGGAGATCAGGGACATCACGGGCAGGGCAGCCGATTCGAGTCCCAACCACGGTTCGGCGTCCAAGCCGACCAGCCCCAAGATGTCACCCGCGATGCCCCAGAGGGGATTGAGGATAATCTGCCAGATGAAGCCCACGAGGACGAACGACAGAATCGTCGGCGTAAAAATCAGTGTGCGAAAGATTGTCCGAAAGCGCACGACTTTCGATGTGAGCAGGGTTGCCAGCAGCAGCCCAATCGGATTTTGTACGAGCATATGCACGATGAAGAAGACAAAATTATTGCGGATCGCGCCTTGCAGACGCGGCGCCCACAGTGGATCGGTCAATAATTTTTGGTAGTTCGCCAAGCCGACGAACGCTTCGACGCGCGGATTGTCGGGCGTGGGCGCGTACAAGCTCAGGCGCAGCGAGTCCACCAGCGGATAGATCATGAAGATGGTGTAGATGATCACGGCAGGCGCGAGAAAAACGATAATGTGGGTCGGAAATGCTTTTTTCGGTGTCGTCATAAAACATCGAATCGGGTAGGCAGTCGAAGGATGGAGAATACAGAAAGGGCGTCCCAGCGGGACGCCCTTACGATCTATACGAACGGGTTTAGCTCCCCATTTGGGGTTCGTACCACGTCGCCAAGCCCATTTGCACGGCGTCCGCCGCTTCTTGCGCGGTCAGTTCGCCGTTGAGCATCTGCGCGTTGTACAGCCACAGATCGGTTTCGTTGTTTGGCTCACCGCGCGAGAGGATTTGATACGACGAACGGATCGTCGATTCACATTCCCCGCGCCAATCCAAGAATTCTTGTGCTAGCGGATCATCGAGCGTAATCTCGTGATTCGACAGCGTGAAGAAGCCCGGCAGCGCGTTGCTGTACAGCGCGGCAAATTCCGGTGTCGTCATCCACTGGAGGAACGTTTCGGCGTTGGCGCGCTTCGCCTCGGGGACGTTGGCGTTCATACCGAGTGCGATATCGGTGTGATCACTGATGTAGCAGGTATCCGCGCCTTCGGGCGTCGGCGGCTTGAACGCGCCGAGTTCAAAATCGGCATTGGCGCGGAAGCCCGAAATTTCCCATGAGCCGGTCGGATAGATCGCGCCGAGTCCCAGCGTGAACGCGCTCTGCGCATCGGGGTAGGACAGCGCCTGATAGCCGTCGATCAGATACGGCTGCCACTTCGCCAACGCCTCGAACGCCGCCAAGAAGCCAGCTTCATTATAGGTCGCCGTGCCATCGATCAAGCCCAAACGTCCCGCTTCACCGCCCCAGTAGTTGGGCCCGATGTTTTGGTAGCCGACAGTTGCCGACTCCCACTGATCCGACGTTCCCAAGACGAGCGGCGCATAGGTGCCGTCCGCTTGGATCGCGTCCAACACGGCGTAGAACTCTGCTTCGGTCGTCGGTTCGCTCAAGCCGAGCGCGGCGAACGCATCGGCGTTGTACATGAAGCCATGAATGACCGACGCCATCGGCACGCAGAACACGTCCGAGCTATCGTCGGTGATCCATGCGCTCTTGGCAACGTCGCTGAAATTCTCCATGCCCGACAGATCGTTGAGCGACGCCAAATAGCCCGATTGGAACAGCGTGAGCGACGCATCGAACGGACGGCAGGTGATCAGGTCGCCCGCGGTCCCAGCTTCGAGGCGGCTGTTGAGCAAGCCGTTGTAGTCAGCCGGCGGCGAGGGCGAGAACACAACCGGAATATCGGGGTACTGCGCGTTAAATGCCGGGATAATCACATCTTCCCAGATCGTCAAATCGTCGTTACGCCAGCTTTCGATCACCAGTGTATTGTCTTGCGCGACGACGGGCGCAATCGCCAACGCCAGCATCGCCAAGAGCAGAAGCGAAAGAACAGCAACTTTTTTCACAATTGCCTCCACATTTAGTAAGGTTGTAAAACTATAACGCATACGCGCAAAAACGGAAAGAAATCGGTATATAAAAATGTCGAGATGATCTTCGATCATCTCGACATTGAAATCTCGAGTCGGTTGTGAATGACGCGCTATCGCCGTGCGACTACGCCATCGCTTGTTGGACGAGCAGCATCGAGTCGGTGAAGACCCACATCATCTTGATCTTGCCTTCTTCGTTGAAGCGCATGATCTGGCACATCGGGATTTCGATTTTGTTGCCTTTGGCGGGCATACCGGGGAAGTCCTTCATGTGCGTGCCAGTCGCGCGCCCGACCCACGACACCGTATCGCCTTCACCAAAGATGTGATCGACATAGAAGGTGAAGTCGGGGAATGCTTCTTTGGTGGCGACCATGAAGCCGGTGATCGCGTCCAAACCCTTGCCCTGTTTGCTCGGCGTGAACGGGTCTTTGAACTCGACATCGAGCGCGTAAAATTCCGGGATGAGTTCGCTGTGGCTGTTGTTGATCACCTCAGCAATGTGGCGCTTGACGGTGGCGATATTGGTCTGCGTATCCATGATGTTCCCTTTTTTGGTTGTCTGTGTGCGATTCATGCTTCATTATAGCCACATCTGAAAAATATGCGCGTCCACAAAAAGGCGGATGCCGTACCCCATCATTCGTCCATGTTGTGTCCCGCAGAACGCTGTACTATCGATTTGGATATGGTGTGCGGTTCGCGCGCGGTGCGGTACACTTCGATGTCGTCAGATTGAACTTTTACGCGAAGGATTGTTCGATGAGCGACCAAGAAAAACGCAGTTTATTGACGCAAGCGTTGGAGCAGGGCAAGGGCGTCGTGCGGCTGATGCCCACATGGGTGCCGCGCTCGTTCTGCGTGCCGGGACGACGCTTGCGCTTGCACACGGCGGATTTGTACGCGCTCGGCGCGGATCGTGGCGGTATTGACGAACGCTGGTTCTCGTCCACGGTGCGCGCGGACAACGGGACCAAGACGCCGCACGACGAAGGTTTGAGCTACATCTCCGTCGATGGGCAAAAAGTGACGCTGCTCGATGGTGTCAACGAGATGGGAGCGGCGTTCATCGGGCAAACGGCGCTGGACGCATATGGTGGTTGGATGATGTACAGCAAATTCTTCGACAATATGTACCCGCTGCCGCATCACTTGCATCAGAGCGAAGAAAAAGCCGCCGCCGTCGGCAAGCTCGGCAAGCCAGAAGCTTACTACTATCCCCCGCAGTACAATTTCGCGCTCGATACCTTCCCGTACACATTCTTCGGCTTTGAACCCGGCACGACCAAAGATCAAGTTATGGACTGTTTGAAACGCTGGAACGACGGTGACAACCAGATTCTCAGTCTATCGAAGGCGTATCGTCTGACGCCCGGTACTGGGTGGGACGTGCCGCCGGGTCTGCTGCACGCGCCGGGAAGCATGTGTACATATGAGCCGCAGCGTGCCAGCGATGTATTTTCGATGTGGCAGTCGTTGATCGCGGATTATCAGGTCGTCCCGTGGGAGCTGGTCGTGAAAGATGTGCCGCCGGAATACCATCACGATTACGACTATTTGATGTCGCTGTTGGATTGGGAAGCGAATGTCGATCCGCACTTCGCCAAGAATCATTTCACCGCGCCGACGCCCGCCACCGATCCGGCAGCGACGGCGGAGCAGGGCTACAACGAAAAATGGATTGTCTATGGCAGTGACTTTTACAGCGCGAAAGAACTGATGATTCTGCCGGGACGCACCGTCATGGTACGCGATCCCGCGGCGTATGGCGCGATCACGATGCAGGGTTATGGGCGGTTTGGTGAGCATCCCATCTCCGCGCCGTCGCTGATTCGCTACGGGGAAATGACGGAAGATGAATTCTTCGTCACAGCGGACGCCGCGTCAGCAGGGGTGACGATCACAAATTTGAGTTCAAGCGAACCGCTGGTGATTCTGAAGCATTTCAATCCGGGCAACCCAGAGATGCCGAAGCGGGTGTAAATCAAAACCTCACCCCCTAAGTTCCCCTCTCCAGATGGCGAGGGGAACGTTTCGGATTGATGAAATGGGGGTGAAGGGTTTTATTCTTCGTCGAGTGATAAAAGCGCCATGAACGCCTCTTGCGGAATTTCGACCGCGCCGACCATCTTCATGCGGCGCTTGCCCTTCTTCTGCTTCTCCAACAGCTTCTTTTTCCGCGTGATGTCGCCGCCATAGCACTTCGACAACACATCTTTGCGCATCGCCTTCACATCGGCGCGCGAGATGATTTTGTTGCCGATGGCGGCTTGGATGGGAACGGCGAACATTTGGCGCGGGATCAAGTCTTTCAACTTGGTCACAAGCCGCTGCCCTTTGTGATACGCATCATCCCGATGGACGATGATCGCCAACGCATCGACGGGTTCGGCGTTGACCAGAATATCCAGCTTGACCAGATTTTCAGCTTCGTATTGGTCAAATTGGTAATCGAGGCTGGCGTAGCCTTTGGTGATGCTTTTGAGCTTGTCGTAGAAATCGATGATCACTTCTGCGAGGGGAATACGGAAATACATCACAACGCGCGTTGTGTCCAGATAATCGGTTGTGACGTATTTTCCACGCTTCTTGATCACCAAATCGGTGAGCGCACCAATGTATTCGACGGGCGAATACAATTGAATTTTCATCCATGGCTCGCGGATTTCTTCGATGGTCGATGGATCGGGCAGTTGAGCGGGGCTGTCAACAACCACTTCTTCGCCGCTGCGCAGTTTGACCTGATATTCCACGCTCGGCGCAGTCACGAGGATATCGAGATCGTATTCGCGCTCCAAGCGTTCTTGGACAATATCCATGTGGAACAGACCAAGAAAGCCGCAGCGAAAGCCGAAATTCAATGCTTGCGATGTTTCCGGCTCGTAGACCAGCGACGCATCGTTGAGTTGCAGCTTCTCCAACGACTCACGGAGTGTAGCGTAATCGTCGTTGTCCGTGGGGTAGATGCCCGCATAGACCATTGGCTTGACCTGCTTGTAGCCGGGCAAGCTTTCGGTGGTGCCGTTGACCGCCAGCGTGATCGTGTCGCCGACGCGGCATTCGCGCACCGTCTTGAAGCCCGTCGCCACATAGCCGACTTCGCCTGCTGATAAGCTCTCGACCGGGCGCATCGCCGGATTGAAGATGCCGATTTCGACGGGTTCAAAGCGCGCATCTGTGGACATAAGTTTCAAGATGTTGTGTTTCATCAGTCGCCCATCGATCACACGCACATACGCGACCACACCCTTGTAGACATCGTAGTGTGAGTCGAAAACGAGCGCGCTCAACGGCGCGTCACTGTTGCCCTTGGGTGGCGGAATGAGCGCAACAACTGCTTCTAACACGTCCTCGATGCCCAACCCCATCTTGGCGGAGATGCGCAAGATATCCTCAGCCGCTATTGAGCCGAGTAAATTCTCGACTTCAACGGCGATTTCATCCGGGCGCGCGGCGGGAAGGTCGATTTTATTGATGACCGGGATGATTTCGAGATTTAGTTCGAGCGCCAGATAGACATTGGCGAGCGTCTGGGCTTCGATACCTTGACTCGCGTCCACGACGAGGATTGCGCCTTCGCACGCTTGCAGCGCTCGGCTGACTTCGTAGCCGAAATCAACATGACCGGGCGTATCAATCAGATGGATTTCGTAATCTTCGCCCGCGCGCGAACGATAGGTCATGCGGACAGCGGACGCCTTGATCGTGACGCCGCGTTCGCGCTCCAAGTCCATGCTGTCCAGCAGTTGATCCTGCATATCGCGGTCGCTGATCGTGTGCGTGAGTTGCAGCAGGCGATCCGCCAGCGTGCTTTTGCCGTGATCGATGTGGGCAATGATACAAAAATTACGGATATGGTCGAGATTCATGCGGCTTGTCGCTCATTCATGCGGAATGGGGTTCATTCTAGCAGGGTGAAGCCGCAAATTGAATGATCGGCGTGTGTCGCGCCTACAAACTCAAAGCGCGTTCGATCAGCTCATCAAATGACGGGATCGCGGTTGGCACGGACGCGGACGCATCCCATGCCAGCCATGCGAGAAATTCAATGTTGCCAGCGGGTCCCAGCAGCGGCGATTTGATCAAATTCTTGACGACGAAACCCTGTCCCGCCGCAAAGGTCAGCACTTCTTGCAGCACGCGCACATGAACGCGCCGCTCGCGCACGACGCCGCCCTTGCCCACGTCACTCACACCTGCCTCGAACTGCGGCTTGATCAGTGGGACAACATCCGCCGTCGGGGTCAGCCAGCCGCGCGCGACGGGCAGCAGCAGCCGCAGCGAGATAAACGACGCATCGATACTGACCAACGAGACCGACTCGTCGAGTTTTTCGAGATAACGCGCATTGGTGCGCTCGATCATGACAACGCGCGGGTCTTGGCGGATTGGGTATGCCATTTGTCCATAGCCAACATCGATAGCATAGACGCGCGCCGCCCCATTTTGCAGCAGGCAGTCCGTAAATCCGCCCGTTGATGCGCCTACATCCGCGCAAATGCGCTCCGACACATCCAGCGCGAACGCTCCGAGCGCGCCCGCGAGTTTGTCGCCGCCGCGACTGACGAAGCGTGGGCGCGATTTCACGGTGATCGCCGCGTCAAGCGCGATTTGCGCGCCGGGCTTGTCGATCATCACATCGTTGACCAAGACTTCGCCCGCCATGATCATCCCGCGCGCTTTTTCGCGTGTTGGCACGAGTTCGCGCTCCACCATGAGCAGATCGAGCCGTTTTTTCACCGCCATTAGGTCGCGTCCCGCTGCATATAGATCGTTACATCAATCGGGCTGTCCTCTGGAACAACCTCGACGCCATCAGACGTGATCGGCAGGTAGCCCGCTGCCATGATCACGACGCTGTAAGGAACTGTCGCTTGCAAGCGACGGTCAATCGTAAAGCGTCCATCGCTGTCGGTTGTTGCCGTCGCGTAAATCTGGGCGAAGCTCAGATCGCGGAGGAAATCGGACGCCGAAAACTCCTCATTGACCAAGAAGAACGTCGCGCCGGGAATGCCTAGCCCCGTATCGGCGTCACGGATTTGTCCGCGCAGTTCGATGCCGCTGGCTTGCGCAAACCGGTCGATGGGAAGCTGCCCAATGCCAACCCGTGCCTCCGTCGAGACAAACTGCACCGAGCCGATGAACATATCGAGTCGATACGTCCCGTCGGGGATGCCATTTTCTCCGATGAGACGCATCAGAAAATATTCGTTGTCGAACGGATCGGCATCGCGCGCCCACGGAATGACGCGGCGATAAAATACGTCGCCATCCACGCTCCAGATGACCACCCACGGCGTGCCAGGCGCGATCTGCCGCCAACGGAACAGCGTGTAAATCAAATCGACTTCCGCTGTAAATTGGCGCAGCGGCGCGGCGCGCGGGGCGTTTTCATCACTGTCCGCGAGCGCGAAATGCGTATCCTCGAACACCAGCGTGAATGCTCCGTTTTGTCCGCCAGAAAGTGTGAAATCGGATGTGCCGGATAAGCGTCCTTCGATATAGAGTTCGAGTCGATAGGTGCCGGGCAGCAGCCCATTGGGTTCTTGCACGCTGATCGTTTTTGCGCCTGCCGCGCCATCATTCCACGTCGTGCCATCCGGCAAACGGAAAAACTCCGTCCCTTCGTAGTACCAAATCGCTGTCCACGGTGTGCCGTCCACTAGATTGCGGTAGATGAAGCGCGCGCTGGCGATATTGCCCGTCCCCAAGACAAAACCATTGCCCAAGACGTTGCCGCTGAAATCGAGAATACCAAATACAATATCGCTGAAGCTGGCGATTTCTTCCGGCGCAACACCGACGCGCAATCGCGTGGTAGCGGACGCCACCCCATCGATGAACAGCGTGAAATCGTACAACCCGTTGGGGTAGGGCTGTCCGCTGCTGCCAACGTACCATAATCCGCGCCGTCCGCCGCTCCAACGCACGGGCGACAAGCTGAAATTGGCATTGGGAATGCCGTCGGTATTGACGCGCAGTTCGTAGACCGTCTCTGGCGTCATGTTGTCGTAGTTGAAATACAGATACAAACTGCTGCTACTCGTTGGCAGACTGCGAATGACCGTCGTCGGCATTCCCGCTTCGTTGACGGCAGGCGAGAAGAATAAGCGGCTGAACGCGGGATCCCCCGTCAGACGCGGATTCAGAATTGCATCATCGTCCATATCGATAGATAAGCCGAGCGAGGCGGCGCGCAGCAGCACCCGCGCGAAGTTCGAGGGACGCAGCGAATTGATGAACGCCCCAATCGGGATACATTGATCGGTGATCCCCACTAACCCATCGGCGTCGGTGTCCTGTAAAACCACGCAGTTGGACTCTGGCGAATCGGGTGTGAGGGGCGCGGTTGTCGGGATGCCAACCAACTGTCCGGCGCTGTTGTACGCGCCGCCACCGGACATCGTACCGCGAATCGAGGCGCTGGTCTTGATCCATGATTTGTCGCCGCCGCTCGGCTCGGCAGTGAAACCACTGACGGTACCGCGCTCGATGGTGACGGGATCGTCGCTGATGCCCGGATAGCCGACGACGGTCAGCGTATCATCAAGCGTCACCAATTCGGAGTCGCCCAATTCGACAAACGGCAGTGTGAGCGAGTCAGGATCGAGCAAGCGTCCATCGTTTTGGCGCGTGATGCGCAAGAGCGCCAAATCCAGCCCCAAATCGGCTTGCACGATCTCAGCACGGTAGCGCGGAACGGGCGCATCGTCGAAGTTGACGCTGAGGGCGATCACGAGCGTTTCGCCGGGACAATTGCGCCCGATGACAGTATTGTGCGCATTGGACAGGATCAACCCATCGCGGCTGACAATTGTACCTGAGCCGATGCACGTCACGATCAAATCATCGGCGGTGGCACGCGCTTGCAAAATGAACACCGTCGAGCGCTGTAAGCGTTCGAGATCGAGCGTTTGGGCGTTCGCGGGCGGGCTTGCGCTCAAGGCACAGACCAGCCCCAACGCGAGACTAAAACTCCAAGTCCGCCAAGAAGCGCTGAAATGACGGTAAATTCTGCTCATAGGTATTCGCATCCGCTAAAAACGTCACAATGATAGCTTGCCCGCCGCGTGTGATCAGGATATCGCGCCCGCGCACGACAATCGGGACTGCCGCTAGGAAAGGGTTATCGTCGCTGCTGACATAGGTATATTCCAACTCGGTTGCTTCGACTTCGTTCAAAAAGAACGTTGTTTGCGACAAGACGCGGTACGCCGCCAAGGTTTGCGCGCGTGTCAATGTGAGGATATCGATCAAGTTGCGCGTCGATGTACTGAGTGAGATCGGGCGAATTGCAATTTGAATCGTCGTCTTGAAGCCTGCGACCGCCATATCGCGGGCGCGAAAGATTGAAGCGCCGCCCGTATCGATGATCCACGTTTGTGGATACGCCGCGCGAATACCGGCTTGGATATCGACGTAGGATCGCGTGGCGTTCAGCGTCGAGTCGCGCAGGTTGAGCGCAATGACAACCGCGATCACGCCATAAAACAGCGTGAAGTAATGACTCCATCGCTGCCGCTGGGTGAGTTCAGTCGATTCTGCGGAGCGTACTTCGATAATTGTCATGGCTAAGGCGCTCGTGCAGCGGCTTCGCGTTGGCGACGATCAGCGGTAGCGAATAGTAACGCCATCGGGAAAGCGATGGCGACGAGAACGATCAGCGATACTGCCGTGCCAAAAATCAGACTCGGCGCATTAATGGCGGTCTGGGCGGAAAATGTGCTGTTGGTCAGACCCGTGCGCAGCGGAATCACCACCCCCGTCAGAAACGCACCCAATGCCAGCATCAGCGGCATCAGGAACGGCGATGGACGCTCAAAACGCATTTCCGCTGTACCGAAAGCGATCAAGATGCTGGCGGCGATATTCAGCGCGAGATTGTCGAAAATGCGGATGGCGACGATATCCAGATTGGCATCGCCCGTCAGCGCGATCTGCAAATTGAGGACAGTCGCATAACCGACGGCGCTGGCGACCCCATAGGCGATGGCATCGGCGCGCGTCCGAAAATGTTCGCGCCAGACCGCATAGCGAATCACGACATACTTGATCAATTCTTGTGTGACGCCAATCGTAAAGGCGTAGCCCAAGACACGATTGAGTGTCGGCGCGAGTGGCAGCCAGCGATCCACTTGGTAGATGCGCTCGATCAACGGGAACGCAATCGCGTTAGCGGCGAGCGCTGTGACGATTGCCACCATCAACAAGCGCGTGCGCGGTTGCACGGCAAGACGTTCCCGGCGGACACCGAACCACAACCACAATCCAAATGGTGTCAGCGCCAAGATCAGATCGCCCACTTGAATGGCGGTACGTGGCAGCGTCGGCGTCAAAAAGCGGAACACGAGGTAGATTGCGATGACGATCATCAGTACAATACCGATTTGGGCGGCGATAGGAAGCCACACTTGCCCATACGGATTGATGGCTTCGTCGTCTGGTGGGGCGCTCGTGCGCGGTCGATAATACGACAACCGTGCAACCTCTCTCAATTAACCCAATGTTGAGGCTAATCCTACGCGCGCATGGACGAAAGGTCAACGATGCAGCAGCGAAAACTTCCGATCTCGATATCGGCGGGCATTTGGATCATGTGTCTATTCGGATTGGGCTGCGCCCGCGCGCCGTTGTTGGCGAACGATACGCCCGCGCGTCACAAAATCGTCTATGGGCTGACGCTGCAACCGAGCGGATTCGACCCGCATATTCATGCGTCATCTGAGTTGGGCATCCCCCTACGCCAAGTCTACGATACGCTCGTTTACCGTGATCCCGAAACGCAAGCCTTTGTTCCCGGCTTGGCGGAAAGCTGGACAATCTCCCCTGACGGCTTGATTTACACATTTAATCTGCGCCGCGATGTTCGCTTTCATGATGGTACACCCTTCAACGCGGCGGCGGTCGGCGCGAACTTGGATCGAATCGTCAGCCCAGATACCGGATCGCTCAAAGCCGTATTCATGTTAGGGTCGTACAGCGGACATGAGCTTGTGGACGATTACACAATTCGGCTGCTGTTGTCCGAATCGTACAGCCCACTGCTTGACTCGTTGAGTCAAGTGTATCTGGGCATGGCAAGTCCGACGGCGTTCAATGCAGTGTCGCGCGACCGCTACCAGTTCCATCAAGTAGGAACAGGTCCCTTTACATTCGTAGAGTATGTACCGGGCGACCGACTCGTGCTGCGTCGCAGCGCCGATTACGCATGGGCGCCGCCGTTCTATCGCGCCGCGTTGGGGACATCGGTCGATGAAGTTGAGTTCCGCTTCTTCACCGAATCGCCAGCCACCCGCGCGATTGCGCTAGAAAGCGGCGATGCGCAAATCATGGGCGAACTGCTGCCATCCGACGCGCGCGTACTGACCAACAACAGCGCGATCAGGCTGATTCCGGTTCCGGTTGTAGGACAACCGCTGCAATTCTTGATGAATACAGGGCGCTATCCCACCGACGATTTGCGCGTGCGCCAAGCGATCTTGTTCGGCACGAACCGCGAAGCGATTGTCGATGCGGTGTTCCAGCGGTATTCGCCCGTCGCATGGGGCCCGCTGTCCGCCAATTCACCGTATTATGATCGTGGTCTGCGCGGCGCATATGCCTATGATCCGACGCAAGCGCGCGCGCTGTTGGAACAAGCCGGACTAACCGATACCGACAACAACGGCTTTGTCGAGGCGGCGGGGGTGGAAATCGTGATCAATGTGATTGTGCCGCCGTGGGGTTTGATCCCGGAAGTCGCGCAGTTGATCCAAGATCAGTGGCGGACGATTGGCTTACGCGCCGAACTGATGCCCGTGCCAAGTCGGAATATCTTGGTCGAAACGGTCAATCAGGGCGAATACAACTTGGTGGCGTTCTATTCGTTCGGCGTTGATGGATCGGTTTTGAACGACTATTTTCTGAGCAGCGGCTCGTTGAATTGGGCGCGGATCGGCAACCCCGATCTCGACAATTGGCTGATGGAAGCGACGCGCCAAACCGATTTCGCCGCGCGGCAAGGGCTGTATTCGCAAATTCAACGGCTAATCATGAACGAGGCTTTCATTCTGCCGATCCGCGATTACGTGAATTTGAACGGCGCAAGCGCGACCCTCGATGGCGTGGCGTTCGACGCTTATGGGTGGTTCCCGCTGATTCCCAATTTCACCGAACTCGAATGAGACGCGGGTAGGGCGGAATGTGGTTCGCACGGCGGATGCTGTCGCTCGTCGGCGCGCTGGCGTTGGCAGTCTCTATCACGTTCGTCCTGCTGCGGGCGCTGCCCGGCGATGCGATCACGGCACAAATGCGCATCAGCGGTGCAAGCGCGGGCAGCATCGCAGAACGGCGAACGGCGTTGGGGTTGGACTTGCCGCCGCTACACCAATACATCGATTATTGGATCGATGCGGCGCGCGGCGATTTGGGCGTCTCGTTGATCGACGGACAGCCCGTGACCGATATCATCATGAATCAACTTGACTCGACGCTGCTGCTGGCGGCGAGCGCATTGGCGACGGCGGCAGCATTCGGATTGCTGTTGGGCTGTGCGGCAGGCTTGGGCGGGTTCATCGTGTCGCGGACGGCGCGCATCGTGATCGGGCTGGCGATCAGCGTGCCGATTTACTGGACGGGGACGATCACGCTGTTCGTCTTTGCGGCACAACTGCGCATCTTGCCCGCGATTGACGATGGCACATGGCGCGGTCTCGTGCTGCCGTCGGCGGTGCTTGGCTTTCACACCGCGGGCGCGATTGCGCGTGTGACGTGGGCGACGGTGCGCGCTACGAACACGGCGGATTTCGTGCGGACAGCGCGCGGCAAAGGGCTGCGCGAAAGTCACGTCATTTTGTCGCATATCTTGCGCGTCGGTCTGCCTGCGATTCTCTCCGTGATCGCGCTGCAAGCCGGTTTTCTGCTCGGTGGCGTTGTCGTGACCGAAACGCTGTTCTCGCGTCCCGGCGTGGGGCGCTTATTGTTGTCGGCGGCGCTCGGACAAGATTATCCGGTCGTGCAGGGGATCGTGCTGTGGTCGGCGTTCGCCTACAGTGTTGTTCAACTGTTGTTCGATGCGGCGAACTGGCTGATCGATCCGCGTTTGAGAACGACATGATGTTTCGTATCGTCCTCATCGGTTACATCGTGATCATCATTTTCGGGCGCGCGCTGACGCCCTACGATCCACGCACCACGCAGCCGGAAATCGCGCTGCAAGCCCCGACATGGGCGCATCCCGCTGGGACAGATGCGCTCGGACGCGATGTTTTAAGCCGCGCGCTGCATGGTGGCACGCAAACGCTCACAAGCGCCGCTGCTGCCGCGTGCCTCGCTCTGGGCATCGGCTTGCTGGTCGGATTGCGGATGGGTGGGACGCGCATTGATGCTGGAATCGACACGTTGATCGCCGCTGGCTTGACGATTCCATCCATCATCGTGGCATTGCTGGCGATCACGTTGATCGGGAATAGCGATTGGGCGCTGATTATCGCCGTGAGTACCGCGCAGATCGCCCCAGTCGCGCGGCTCACGCGCACATTGGCACAAGGGGCGGCGCGCGCGGATTATGTCCAAGCGGCGGATGCGTTAGGTGCGCGCCCGCTGCGTCTACTGACACGTCACATCTTGCCGAACATTGTGCCAACGTTGGCAGCGTATGCGTGCGTGACGTTCGGCGCGTGCATCATGAACGGCGCGGCGCTAACGTTTTTGGGACTCGGTGGCGAGATCGGGCGCGCAGAGTGGGGCGCAATGCTCTACGAGGGGCGGCAGGCATTCCGTACCGCGCCTTGGATTGCGTTCGTTCCCGGCATCGGGATAACGTGTGCGGTGCTGCTGCTCAACGAGTTGTCGGATCGGCTTACACGGATTCGTTAGCGGGCATGGCGTGCCATACCTCTACAACGGTTGATTTACGTCGTGATCAGCGTGCCGGGTTGCACTTGGTCGAGCAGGGCGGCGCGTAACAATCCCGGTTTCAAACCGCTCATGATACGAATCGACAAGTTGGGGACGGCTTGCGCCAGCGCCACCATATCGCGGACTTTCGACTCCATGCCGCCCGTCACATCAACGCCCGACGATCCCGCCAGCGACGACTCAACCGCTGCCAAATTGTCGGGCGTGATGTGTTCAATCACTCGTTCGCTTGGATCGTAAACGCCATCCACTTCGCCTAATAAGATAATGCGCGTAACGGGCAAATGGCGCGCGAGATAGAAGAAAACCTTTTCCGTCGAGATGATGGTGCCGCCGCGCACAGCGTCCAATGCCACATCGCCGTAAACCAGCGGCGTCAAGCCATGTTCGAGCGCCGTTCGGATCGGAGTCAACGCCATCTCGACCAATTCGCCATCCGACGCGCGCGCCGACGCCGACGGTTGTATGCGCAAGACGGGGATGCGTGCCTGATTGAGCGACTGAGCAACCAAAAAATTCAATTCGGACGCGACCAACCCCACTTCTGCGAAGCCGCGCCATTCATCCGGTGTACGCACGCCCGAAATCGTGTTGTAACGTTTGGCGGCGACGTGTCCGAATGAACCGCTGCCATGTCCAAGCAAAAGTTGTAGATCGGGCGCAGCATCCAAGACTGTTCGCAGTTCGGCGGCGATGCGGGTCATGGCGGGTTCACGAAAGCTGTTTTCGACGCGCTTATCGGTGATCAGCGATCCGCCGAGCTTGACAAAAATGAGCATGACTTCCCCCGTTATCGAATGACCGTCGTTACAATCCGCGCTGCACCCGCGTCCAAGAGCGCCGCGCGAACGTCGGACTCGGTGTCCGGGTCGATCAGCGCGATCAGATTGCCGCCGCGTCCGCCGCCGGATAATTTCGCGCCGCGCGCACCTGCGCTCACCGCAGCATCCACGAGGCGATCCAGTTCCGGCGACGAAACGGTGAGCGTCTGCAAGTGCGCGTGATTGCGCGCCATCAGATCGCCCAACGCCGCGCTGTCCCCGATTTCAATCGCTATTCGCGCCGCACGCACGATTGCGCCAATGTCGTCCAAAATCGGTTGGATACGCGCGGGTTCTGATTCCCACAGCGTCCGCACGGCTGCAATCGCCACGCGCGTCGATGCCCCAATACCCGTATCCGCGATCAGAATATGCAGCGGCGTTCCAACGGAAACCGACTCAATCGGCTGGTCTTTCACATAGTAAATCGGGCGTTCATGGACGATCACCGTGTTGTCGATACCGCTGGGCGTGCCGTGATGGATTTTTTCGACCTCGAAGATCAGCGCATTCAAGCGATCAGCGTCCAAAGTCTGCCCAACCGCTGCACATAACGCACGCGCCAACGCCGTCGAGACTGCCGCGCCGCTGCCTAAGCCGCTCGCAATCGGGATTTGTGAATCAATCCGTAAGGTTACGTCAGGCGGATCAGCTTCCAGCGCATCGAGTACCAACCGCAGCGTCAGCGCCAAAGCGTTATCCAGTGTTTCGGCGGCGATACTGACCGGAAAATCAATATGGGGGAGGGCGATATGCAGTCCGCTTCGATTCGGCGGATTGGCTTCGATGATCGCGCTCGCACGGAGATCGCTGACAGGCGCGGCAATCGCGGGCTGTCCGTACACGACGGCATGTTCGCCAAACAGGATGATTTTGGCGGGGGCGCTGTGACGTGAGCCGATCATCATGAAATTAATCGCGGCAAATACAGAATCACGACGAAGGTTAGTCCCCACAACAAAATCGTGAGTTGCAGCGGGCGGTCACGCAGCAGCACTTCATCTGGCGCGCTGCCTTCACCTTTGACGTGGATCAGATACAGGTAGCGGAACAAGCCGTATAGCACGAATGGAACGGTCAACAGTGTGAGATTGTTGCCCGCCAACAGAATCGAAGGGCGCTCGATGGTGTAAAGCAGATAGGTGATGAACGTCCCCATCATCACGAAGCGCAGCATGTCGTCCAACAATACCAAATTATATTGTTCGAGCGAGGCGCGCACGCTGCCTGCTTTGTCTTTCATTTCCAACAGTTCTTGGCGGCGTTTGCCGACGATCAAGAACAACGCCAGCAGTGCCATGCACGAATACAGCCATGGCGAAAAGGCTTGTACGGAAATCACGGCGACGCCCGCCGCAACGCGCAAAACGTAGCAGGCTGTGATCGTCAGTACATCGAGAATGACGATATGTTTGAGGAAAAAGCTGTAGAGCAGGTTGATCGCTAGATAGGTGAGTAGGATGAGTCCCAACCCGCGACTCAGCACTAACGCCAACGAGATCGTGAAAATCGGCAAGATGATCGCCGCGCCGACTGCCAGCGGAATCGGCAGTGCGCCGGAGGGGAGCGGACGCAATCGCTTCTTGGGGTGCTGGCGATCCCGCTCGATATCCACCAGATCGTTGATGATGTAGACCGACCCCGATATCAAACACAGCAGGAAAAACGTCGCCGTGACGCGCAGCAGCGAATCGACGACGAAGAGCTGCCCATCGAACACAATCCCAGCGTACACAAACGCATTTTTCGTCCACTGGCGCGGGCGCATGGTACGAAAGAGAGCAAAGAAAGGGCGCAAGCGCATTTCCTTGTATAATGGATGCTAAAGCACGATTATAACAGCGTCCGCGCCAGATTGACGCGCAAGAAATGACAAATTGAGCATGACGGAACGCACGGCAGCGGCACGCGCCCATGCCAACATCGCTTTCATCAAATATTGGGGCAACCGCGATCATGAATTGCGCTTGCCAATGAACCCCTCGCTGAGTATGAATCTCGACGGGCTGTACGCCGAGACAATGGTTACATGGGGCGACAAATTGAACGCCGACACCTTGACTCTGAATGGCGACACCATTTATGGCGAGGGACTGAGGCGCGTCAGCAAACACCTCGATGCACTGCGCAAGCGGCTGGGTCTGCGCGATTTTGCCCGTGTCGTTTCCGCCAACAATTTCCCGACGGGTGCGGGGATCGCGTCATCGGCAGCAGCCTTCGCGGCGCTGTCGGCGGCGGGTGTCGCGGCGGCGGGTGCGAATGTGTCGGAGCGCGAACTCACCACCTTCGCGCGGCTTGGATCGGGGTCGGCATCGCGCTCCGTGCCAACGGGTTTTGTCGAATGGCACGAGGGCAATTCGCACGAGACTTCCTATGCGGAGAGCATCGCCGCCCCCGATTATTGGGGGCTGGTCGATGTCATTGCGGTCATCAGCGCGGCGCACAAGCCCGTCGGATCGACCGCCGGACATCGCTCTGCCGAGACAAGCGACTTACAAACGGCGCGCGTGGCAGGCGCGGCAGAACGTTTGGCGATTTGCAAAGCAGCGATCTTGTCCCGTAATTTCGTCGCCTTCGCAGAAATAGTCGAACATGACAGCAATCTTATGCACGCGGTCATGATGACCAGCCGTCCGCCGTTGTTCTATTGGCTGCCGCCCACATTGGCGATCATGGCGCTTGTTCGGCAGTGGCGCGCGGACGGGCTGCGCGTCTGTTATACGCTGGATGCAGGCGCGAACGTGCATTGTATTTGCGTTAGAGAGGATGCCGATGAGGTAAGTAGACGCTTGCGTACATTGTCAGAAGTAATCGACGTGCGTATCGCTGCACCGGGAACGGGCGCGTCTATCATCAATTCCTCATCCGTCGCTTGAAGCCACCTTTGATCCAGTCTTATAATGAACTGATTCAAACTATTCAAAACGCTCTCTCAAAAGCAAGTGGTGCGTTCAATGGCTTGAGCGAGCAGAATCAAAAGTTTGAATCACTTCAATGATTGTTAACCTTTCCGTCCATCGTTCACAGGCAAGGGTTCTCTATGTTTGACTTTCTGTTGGAAAACGACACGCTCTCTGCGATTGTCGCCTTCATCCTTGTGCTGATTCCAGCGGTGATCATCCACGAAATTGGACACTTCACCGCCGCCAAATTGGTCGGCATTACGATTTTGGAGTTCGGGATTGGGTTACCCCCGCGCGCCATCAAGCTTTTCACGCTGCGCGGCACGGACTATACACTGAACTGGATTCCGCTCGGCGGCTTTGTCCGTCCGTTGGGCGAGGACATGGTACGGCAAAAGGGCGATGACGCCCTGAATGAAGATCGGCAAGAAGCGCACGCGCGCGGCATCCAGAAAATCATGTCCGTCAATGAAGCACCGCCGCGCTCTCGCGTGTTCTTCCTGATGGCGGGCGCATTGGCAAACTTCGTCTTGGCGTTCATCTTGTTCGTGGTCATCGCGCTGACTGGTATTCCTGAAATCATCGGCGGACGCACGAACGTGCTGTATCTTGAGCCAAGCGCGGCGCTCGCCGCTGCGGGCGTGCAAAATCTTGATGCGATTGAGGCGGTCAACGGCGAAAACATCGACAGCAGCCAAGACTTGCTGACGCAATTGTATGCCTTGAGTGGCGAGACGGTCACGCTCCGCGTGCGCCGCGCTGATCAGATTGAGGCACTCAATATCGAGGTTACACTGCCAGCAGTGACGGGGACGCCGACGAGCGATACGCATCCGATGATTGTGGGTGTTGTTGACGACACACCCGCAGCGACTTCTGGCTTGCTGCCGCTCGATATCGTGACTGCATTCGATGGCACGCCTGTTTTTACCAACGAAGAACTGCGCGATCTGACGCAGACACGTCGTGGCGAAGCAGTGATGCTGACAGTGTGGCGCGAAGGGCAGATCGTTGAAATTCCGATTGTGCCTCGTCTCACCTATCCATCTGATCAAGGCTCGATGGGCATTCAGTTGAGCGGCGCACTTTCAAGCATCGATCCGGCATTGGGATTAGCGTTCCAAGATGGCGCTCCACAGCAACAGATCGTCCCGCTCGGCTTCGGCGAATCGCTGCAATATGCTTGGGAACGCTTCACTGGTGTTATCCAAATCATTGCCAGCGTGCCGGGACAAATCCTCGACGGCACAGCGCGCGGCGAAGATTTGCGCCCCGCCAGCATCATTGGCATCAGCCAAATCGGCGGTTTCTATCTGCAAGAGAGCATCCAGCGCGACCGTCCGACGATCATCATCGAGTACATCGCGCTCATCAGTGTCGTCTTGGGTTTGACCAATCTACTCCCCATTCCGGCGCTCGATGGCGGACGCATCTTGTTCGTGATCATCGAAGTCTTGCGCGGACGCCCCATCGCCCCCGAACGGGAGGGCATGGTGCATCTCGTCGGGATGGCGCTGCTGCTGTCGCTGATGGTGGTGGTGATGTTCAACGATATTGTGAATCCATTGACGGATATTTTGCGCTAACGCAAAAATGGCTGTGTGGGAAACGCAGCAATGAGAGTGAGACATGACCTACAACGACAAATACAACTACTACGATGACGATGGCGCGCTGCCGAAAAAGCCTAATCTCGCTACCACCTTGGACGCGCTCAAGGCGAGCGAAGGCGGACGCCTCAATTCGACGATCTTCTATGGTCTGTCGGATTTGAGCGCAGACGATGTGGCTGTACTCGGCGGCGTATGGGCGACGCTCACGCCAACGACACGGCGCAAAGTGATGCGGCGCGTGGCGGAGACAGCGGAAACGAATTTCGATCTCGACTACAGCCAAATCGGACGACTTGCCCTCAATGACAGCGATGCGGAAGTACGCCAAGCCGCGATTGAGACACTGGCGGAAGATCGCGGACTCGATTTGATGGATCGTCTGATCGACATGAGTGCGAACGATGATGAGCGTGATGTGCGTGCGGTCGCCATGAGTGGTTTGGGTGCGTTCATCTACGCGGGTGAACTGGGTGAACTGCCCGAATTCGAGACGAGTCGGGCGCAGGACGCAGCAATTGGCGTGCTGAATGACAAAACCGAACCGGTTGAAGTGCGCCGCCGTGCGCTCGAAGCGATCTCCAATTGCAGCATCGATATGGTTCCCGATTTGGTGCGCGAGGCGTATCAGAACGGCGACCGCCGGATGCGCGTGAGCGCGGTGTATGCGATGGGGCGGACATTTGACCCGTCGTGGCGCGAAACGGTGCTGCGCGAATTGAGCAGCGAAGACCCTGAAATGCGCTTTGAAGCCGCGCGTTCAGCGGGCGAACTTGAAATGCGCGCCGCCGTGCCAACCTTGGCGCTGTTGACACGCGAGTCGGACTCCGAAATCCGCGAGATTGCGGTTTGGTCGCTTGGCGAAATCGGCGGCGAGGACGCGATGAAAGTCTTGAGCAAGGTCGCGCGCGATGCCGAACGCGCGAAGAACGACGACTTTCTGCAATTGATCGAAGACGCGATCCAGAGCGCCAGTATCAGCAGCAGCGATTTGCTGCTCAACTAACAGGGTGAGGCGAGAAAAGTTTCGCCTTACCTGACAATCTTTTATACACCATCAAGACGGGCAAACCCCGTCTTTTTTAATCCGCCACTTTGAAGAACCGCTGAAACCAGCGCCCCTTGTAAGCGGCGCGCAAGAGCAGCATCCAAATCAGCGTTGCGAGCGCGATGATGGCATAGTCTTGCGCCGACAGCAGCATCAATTCGAAGAAATTGCGGATCGGCGCGATCAACATGACGGCGATGAAGCCCACAAACAGCCCACCCACTAAATAAGTCGGGCGCTTATCGGGGCTGAGGATGTCACCGCCGACGAAGAATTGAATTGGCGGCTCGACGAAGATCACGAGGATCAACCCCGTGAAGATCGTGAACGTAGTTAAGACAGTTCGCGCGACGATCCCCGCTAACTCGAAGGCGTATTGTTCTTGCGTCACAATATCGAAGCTGATGCGCGCGTAGCTCTGGAACGCTGCGATATCTTCCGGTGTGACCGCGATTTCGAGCGCGTCGGTGGCGACGACAATGAAATAGCCAACATAGAGAATCATGCCGAAGACGAACACGCTGATCGCGGCGGGAAAGACGAAATTCAGCACAGAGCGGAACAAACCCACCTTTGATTGTACGGGACGCGCCCATGTCGCCAATGCCAGCGTTGGAATGCCCACCGTAAACAGCGTCAACAACGAGACGTGCGTTGGCACGAATGGAAACCCAACGCCGACCACTGCCAGCGACAGGATCAACAGCGCCACAATCAGCGCGCGCGTCAGGAACAGGCGCAAGATGTCGCGCATCCCGTTGACGATGCGCTGTCCTTCGAGAAATGCAGGGGGGAGGGCAGCGAACGAGTCGTTGAGCAGGATGATGTCAGCAACGCCGCGCGCCGCCGCACTGCCGCTGTTCATGGCGATGCCCAAGTTGGCTTTTTTCAACGACAGCACATCGTTTACGCCATCGCCCATCATGGCGACGTAGTGTCCGCACCGTCGCAGCGCATCGACTAAGCGTTCTTTTTGCTGCGGTGTGATGCGCCCAAAAATCGTCGTTTCGATGACGGCAACATCGAGTTCCGCATCAGCCAGTTTATCGATGTCCACGCCCGACAAAACACGCAGTTCGCCATTGAAGCCTGCTTGACGCGCCAACGCGGCGACGGTTTGCGGGTTGTCGCCAGAAATAACCTTGAGTACCACGCCCGCCGTGACGAATTCAGCGATGGTCTGCTGCACGTTTTCACGCAGTTGATCGCTGAAAGCGACCAAACCAAGCGGCGATAAGCGTTCGGGCAAGGTCGGCTGGGCTTGCGCATCGTGCAGCTTGACTGGATCGGGCGCATATGCAAAGACGAGAACGCGCAAACCGGCATCCGACCACGCTTTTAACGGCGCGCGCATCGCATCACTGACCGTAAAGCGGGACTCCAGCATTTCCAGCGCGCCAAGCACGTACACACCCTTCATGGCGGGGTCGTCAGTGCTGATCGCACTCCATTTGCGTGCGGAGGAAAATGGCACTTCGTCGATCAACTTGCGCGGCGTGCCGTCGATGGCTTCTTCTAATGCCTCGCTGGTGCGATTCTTGACCGTCGCTGTCGCCACGAAATCACCTAACAACCGTTTGAGGTCATGCGGATCGCCTTCAATCGGGTGAATATCGTGGAAGTTGATCTGATTAGCGGTCAAAGTTCCGGTCTTGTCCATACACAGCACCGTTACATTGCTCAATGACTCGACCGAGTTGGATTGTTGGATCAACGCGCCCGCGCTGGCAATGCGGAGCGCGCCCATCGCATAGGCGATGATGACCATCAGGAACAAGCCATTTGGTACCAGTCCAGCGACGACCGCCGCCATTTGCACGCCGCGTATGACGGACGTTTCGGACACAATCGCCGCGAACAAGAGTAAAAAGCCGAGAAACAGCGCTAATGACATGAGCAACCGCAGGGTGAAGTCGATATCGTGCTGGAGCGGCGTTTTCTCGACGCGGAAGGTGCGGGCGCTGGCGGTCAATTTGTTGGCGTAGCTGTCGGCACCAACGCGCGTCGCTTCATACATCGCCATACCGCTGACGGCGAAGCTGCCCGACATGACCTCATCGCCTTTCGCCTTCGGGATCAGGTCAGACTCGCCCGTCAACAGTGACTCGTCCACGTCCATCTTGCCGTCGCCCACTATCGTGCCGTCAACGACGATCTGATCGCCGGGACGGATGATGATCACATCACCAACCACGATTTGCGGCGGATCGATGGTCTTTTCGACGCCATCCCGCAGCACCGTCGCTTTTGGACGGGTGAGGAGCGCGATTTGGTCGAGTTGGCGTTTGGCGCGCGCCTCTTGATAGACGCCGATGATGATGTTCAAGAAGATCAAACCGACGCTGGTCACGGCATCTTGTACGCGCCCGATGGCGACCAATAGCGCCCCGATGGTGAACAAAATGATGTTGATGAAGGTGAATACATTTTGGCGGAGAATATCGATGTAACTCCGGCTGGTTTTCAGCCGCGCGTCATTTCCCTGACCGCGCGCCCGCCGCGCTGCAGCCTCTGCTTCGGTTAAGCCCTGAATGGTTTGCATGTCCCGTCCCCCGTACAAATACTCCTATACGCAAACAGAGGCGCATGTGCGCCTCCGTTGGAATGTGCTTCGATTGGCTGTCGAGGCTGCGATCAGCCGTTGATCAACGGCATCAGCTTCAGTGCCAATCCAGTATCGCCCTTGATTTTGATCTTGCCCGTCATAAACGCTTGCATGGGGTTGAGACCGCCAGTCATCATCGCACCGAAATCGTCGGCAGATGCGAGGATCGTCATGCGCGCGGCGTCGATTGCGCCTTGCCCAGCTTCTGCACCGCTGCCGTTGATGCGCAGCCAATATAAGCCGCCGCTGTCGCCTGAGAGATCGAATTGGATGGTCGCGTCAACGCCGTCCGCCTTCGACGCATCAAAACGCTCGACCATTTGCGGGAAGATATTGGCGATATCTTCTTTCGACATTGCCATGCACGAAACCTTTCAACATATCAAATCGGGAATCGGATAGTGAGTAAGTTTACATTGCGCATCCACGCCGCGCAAGCTATCGTATTACGATTCGAGGAAGAGGTATTCATGCGCGCTATCGATATCATCGCCAAAAAACGAGATGGGCTGGCTTTAGACAAAACCGAAATCGATTGGTTCGTCCAAAATTACACGCTTGGATCGCTGCCCGATTATCAAGCGGCGGCGCTGTTGATGGCGATCTATCTGCGCGGCATGACGCGGGGCGAAACAGTCGATCTCACGCTGGCGATGGCGGATTCGGGCGAACGTCTCGATTTGTCCGATATCGCGGATTACTGCGTCGATAAACATTCGTCCGGTGGCGTTGGCGACAAGACCACGCTGATCGTGCTGCCGCTGGTGGCAGCGTGCGGATTGCCCGTCGCCAAGATGAGCGGGCGCGGCTTGGGCTTCTCTGGCGGGACGCTGGATAAGCTGGAGTCAATTCCTGGCTTCAATGTCCAGATCGCGGGCGAACGCTTCAAACAGCAGGCAAAATCGATTGGCTTGGTGTTGGCGGGACAGTCGGTCGCGTTCGCACCCGCCGATGGCAAATTCTATGCGCTGCGCGATGTGACGGCGACGGTTCAGAGTTTGCCATTGATCGCCAGCAGCATCATGAGCAAGAAAATTGCGGCGGGCGCGCAGGGCATTGTCCTCGATGTCAAGATGGGCAGCGGCGCGTTCATGACCACGCTCGACGCGGCGCGCGAACTGGCGCAAGCGATGGTCAACATCGGCGCGGATGCGGGACGCGATGTGATCGCGGTGATTTCGGATATGAATCAGCCATTGGGCGAAGCCGTCGGTAATGCGCTCGAAGTGATCGAGGCGCTCGACACGCTGCGCGGTGGCGGCGCGGACGATTTACGTGAACACTGTCTAGCAATTGCCGCGCATATGCTCCGCTTGGCGGGGCGCGGTGTGCGCTATACAGACAATGCCGAGACGCGCGCACTGCTCGAATCAAAGCTGCACGATGGTTCGGCATTCGCCAAGTTCCGCGAGATGGTGGTAGCGCAAGGTGGCGACGTTCAGACCATCGATGATCCAACCCGACTGCCACAAGCGCGCGTCATCGTGCCGTATCGTGCGCCCGAATCAACATACATCGCGGGCGTGGCGGCGGATGCGATTGCGTGGGGCGCATTCGAGTTGGGCGCGGGGCGCGAGCAGAAAGATGATGCGATTGATCACGCTGTTGGTCTGCAAGTGCATGTCAAAGTTGGGGATCGGGTCGAGAAGGGACAGCCCATCGTCACCATTCACGCCAACGATGCTGACCGACTCGAACGCTGCATCGCGCGTTTAGACGGCGCATTCACCTACAGCGCAACCCCTGTTGAACGACTGCCGCTGTTCTACGACGTGTTCCGCAGCGATTCGGTGAGTTGAACGCGCGTTGTCACCCCAGCGAACGAGGCGATCCAGCGCGCTGCGTCATATGTCCACCGGGCGAGATCGCCGGGCGGCGGGGCGAACGCATCGCTTGCGCGGTAGCGGCGCGCGAAATCGGCGTCAAGCGTGCGCGTGGCAGCGAGATTGAACACGATTGATGCGGCGTTGGGTTCGTTGGTGTCCATCGTCAGTACCGGAAGATCGACCAACGCGCTGTAAACGTCGGGTGTTGTCATATTTGTGCCAAGCACAATCACCGCGAGAATCGACGGAGCGCGCGCAATTCCCCGCGCGCGCTCGGTTGCACTTGATGGCGTGCCACCATCGTCAATCGGCAGCAGATCGAAGTGTGAGGTACTGTCCGCCAACGCCAAGCGCGCCGCGTACAATGCCTCATAGCCGATTTCGCGGTCACGTCCCTCAAAGGGCGCGAGCAGGGCGATCTGGTAGCGCGGCGGCGTTGGGCTGATGGCGCAGCCTGAGACGAACAAAACGAGAATGAACAGCCCGCGTCTCATGGACAGCCGTTGGCAACATGTTCTTCAAAGGTGCGCGCGAAATTGTGATACCCGTCGGCTTCGCAGCGCGCGCGGAAGTAGAAAAACGGCGTCGTCTCTGGAAACACCGCCGCGCGAATCGCAGAAATGCCCGGATTGGCAATTGGACTGGGCGGCAGCCCCGTGTTGAGATAGGTATTATACGGTGAAATCACGCCCGTATAATCGGCTTGCGTGATCTGCGACCACCAATTTCCGTTCACCGCGCCAATCGCATACTGTACCGTTGGATCGGCATCTAATTTCATGCCATCGCGGAGGCGGTTACGGTAGACGCTGGAAATTCGCCCGTGTTCGTCGTCGTGGACGGCTTCGCGCTGGATAATCGACGCCAGCGAAACGGCTTCAAACAGCGTCAAGTTTTGTTGTGCTGCGCTCGCAATGATCTCCGGCGTCAAATTCTGCTCAAACGTATCGAGCAAAATATCGCGGAGCATCTCTGGCGTGACTTGTGCCGGAATTTGATAGGTATCGGGATACAGGAAGCCTTCCAACGAAACGCCCGGCGGCAGCCCGACCAGCGTGGCGAAATCTGATGGCACAACCGCGCCGCGCCCAACCAGATTCAAGAAATCTGCGCCTGTGAAGCCAAAGTACGGATTCGTATCGATGATTGCGGCAACTTCTTCCATCCGCCAGCCTTCGAGGATGCGAAACGGAAATTGACTGCTGCGCGAATCGGTCAGCGAGACGGCGATTTGCGGTATGGTCATGGCGCGCGTGAGGAAATAGACGCCCGCTTCAAGCTGCACGTCCAAATCGTTGGCGCGCACGTAGTCCACGAACAAATCGGCGTCCGCGATCAGGTTGGCGTCCAAAAGACGGTTGGAAATCGTGCGCGGCACATCACCGGATTGGACTTCAAAGCGAATCGGCGTCGCATCAGCGCTGATTGTGCGCGCTAAATCGGCGTCCCGTCCAGTGAGTGCCAGCCGAATGAGCGTCGTCTGGACAAAA
>Ga0163144_10000232_pt1 | contig 131278 bp, 112 predicted proteins | sample OliLak19BULKMAT1_FD_123175 | JGI IMG/M metagenome (GOLD analysis project Ga0163144, IMG submission 123175) | Freshwater microbial mat bacterial communities from Lake Vanda, McMurdo Dry Valleys, Antarctica - Oligotrophic Lake LV.19.BULKMAT1 | ecosystem: Environmental > Aquatic > Freshwater >...
CATCATCGGCACCGGCGCGACGGAACTGATCCACATCGGCCAGGCGGTGATCGCCCTCGATGGCACCGCCGATTACTTCGTCGACGCCGTGTTCAACTACCCGACTCTGGCGGAGTGCTACCGCGTCGCCGCCCTCAACGGCCTCAACAAGCTGCCCAACCGATGACCATGCCACTCGCTCCGCGCCTCCTGCCGCTGATTCTCGTCGCGCCGCTCCTCCTCGCCACGCCGAGCGGCGCCCAGCCGACGCCCGAGCCGACCGCGGCGGTGGTGGCGACGCCGACCGCGGCGGCGATTCCCCTCGCCGACGTGGCGGCGCGCAGCGACGAGGTCGGCGTGTACCTGTCGCAGGTCGAGGAGCGGGCGCGCCAGGAGGGGGAGGCGACGGCGATCGCCGAGGGGCTGCCGCAGACCGCCGCACAGGTGCGCGAAAAAGCGGCCGCGACGACGGCGCTCCTTGGCACCGGCAGCCCGGCGCTGCGCGACATCGACAACCTGGCCGAGACCTGGCGCATGCTGCGGAGCCAGCTCGACAACTGGAGCGCGATCCTGACGACGCGGATCACGCAGCTCGATCAGGAAGTCGCCGGCCTGGACCGCCTGCGCCGGGTGTGGCGGGCGACGCGCGACCAGGCGCGCGTCGAGTCGGCGCCGCCGGCAGTGCTGGAGCGCATCGGCACCACCCTCGAGGCCATCGGCGCCCTGCGCAAGGACCTCGACGGGCGGCGCAAGCAGCTGCTGGTGCTGCAGGGCACGGTGGTCGAGCAGTCCGCCGCGACGCGCGAGCCGCTGCGCGCGCTCGGCAGCGTGCGCCGCCAAGGCTTCGGCCGCCTGCTGGTCGCCGACAGCAAGCCAGTCTGGTCGCTGTACCCCGCCGAGGGCGTCGGATCGGCGCTGCGCGCCGCCCTGGCGGCGACGGCCGAGGAGTTGTCCGTCACCCGCAGCTATCTCGCCGCACACCGGTCGCGCCTGCTGCTGCAGTTCGCCTGCTTCGCGCTGCTCGCCTGGGTGCTGTTCCGGGCGCGGCCGCGCATCGCCGTCCTGGCCGCCGACGATTCCAGCATGGCGCGCGGCGCGCGCATCTTCGACGCGCCGGTGTCGGCCGCGGCGCTGGTGCTGCTCGTCGCCTCCGGCTGGTTCCTGCCCGACGCGCCGCTGCTGCTCAACGAGCTCATCGGGTTGGTCGCCCTGCTGCCGACGCTCCTGGTGCTGCGGCGCGTCATCGACCCGCCGGCGGTGCCGGCGTTGTGGGCGCTCGGCATCTTCTACGTCGTCGACCAGGCGACCCGCTTCCTGTCGTCGCAGCCGTTCCTCGAGCAGTCGCTGTTCAGCCTCGAGCGCCTCGGCATCGTCGCCTTCCTGGTCTGGTTCCTGCGCAGCGGCCGCTTCCGCGCCATGTGGGAGGCGGACTCGCGCTGGGCGGCCAGCGCTGAACGCGGCGCCGGCGCGCTCATCCTCCTGGTCGGCTTCAGCGCCGCCGCCGGCGCCCTCGGCTTCATGCAGTTGTCGCGCTACCTGCAGGAGGCGCTGGTCGACAGCGCCTACGCCGCCCTGGTCCTCTTCGGCTCCCTGCAGGTGCTCGAAGCATTGTGGGCGTCGGTGCTGCGCACCCGCCTGGCGCGCCGCCTGCACATGGTCGAGGCGCACCGCGCCCTGCTGCAGCGCCGCGGCGAGCGCCTGCTCGGCTGGCTCGCCTTCACCGCCTGGGTGGTGGTCTCATTGCGCAACGCGCGCGTCCTCGACATCCTGCTGCCGGCGCTGCGCGGACTGTTGGGCGGCCAGCTGACGGTGGGGGCGCTGACCCTGTCGCTCGGCGCGGTGCTGGCCTTCGCGGTCACCGTCTGGCTGAGCTTCGTCGTCTCGCGCGTCGTGCGTTTCGTGCTGGCAGAGGACGTCTATCCGCGCGTCGCCCTGGCGCCGGGCATGCCCTATGCCCTGTCGAGCCTGCTGCACTATGCCATCCTGTTGGTCGGGTTCTTCATGGCGATGGCGGCGACCGGCATCGACATGAACCGCTTCACGCTCCTCGCCGGCGCCTTCGGCGTCGGCATCGGCTTCGGCATGCAGAACATCGTCAACAACTTCGTCTCCGGGCTCATCCTGCTCTTTGAGCGGCCGATGAAGGTCGGCGACACGATCCAGCTCGCGCAGCTCTCCGGCGAGGTGAAGCACATCGGCATCCGCTCGAGCATCGTCCGCACCTTCGACGGCGCCGATGTGATCGTGCCGAACGGCGACTTCATCTCCGGCGCCGTGACCAACTGGACCTTTTCCGACCGCCGCCGGCGCATCGACCTGCCGCTCGGTGTCGCCTACGGCAGCGATCCCGAGCAGGTCCTGGCACTGCTGCGGCGCGTCGCCGGGAGTCATCCGTTGGTGATCGAACAGCCGGCGCCGGCGGCGCTCTTCCTCGGCTTCGGCGCCGACGCGCTGAACTTCGAGCTGCGCTGCTGGACCGACACCTTCGACAAGTCGCTGTCGACGCGCAGCGAGCTGGCGGTGGCGGTCAACGCGGCGCTCACCGAGGCCGGCATCGGCATCCCGTTCCCGCAGCGCGACACGCGTCTGAGCAGCGGCGACGAACCGCTCACCATCCGCGTCGTCGCCGACAAGGCCTGAGCAGGCGCCGCCGCTGACGTGCCGTCGGGGCCATTGCACGACGGCATCGATATCCGCAGATTGGGGTCCATGCCCGTCATCGACTTGCGCCCTGCCAGCCCGCGACGTGTGGCTGTTGCCGCCCTGCTCGTCGCAGCGCTCGCAGGCCTGGGGTACGTCACGTGGCGGCCCGGCGCGGCGCCGCTCGCCCCGGGCGCCGCGCCGGCCACGCCTCGGGAGCCGGCCGCCGCCGCTGGCGACAGCGGGCGGGCCGCCAGCGCCCTGGCGTCGCAGGTCGGTCGGCTGACGGAAACGCTGGCGGCAGAGCGCGCCGCGCGGCAGCGCCTCGAAGAGCGCCTGGCGAGCATCGAAGCGCAGCTCACACACCTGTATGCCGCCGCTAGCGACACCGCGGCGTCCCCCCAGTCCGCGGTTCCGGAGGTCCTGGCGGCGGCCGCCGCCGATCCTTCGCCGGCCGATGCGGCGGGCACGTCCATGGAGCGTGCCCTGATCGCCGCCGGCATCGATGCGGCGACCGCGACGGACATCAAGCGCCGCCGCGACGAGCTGACCATGGCCGAGATCACCCTCAGCGATCAGGCGACGCGCGAGCAGTGGCTCGACACGCCGCGCTTCGCGCAGGCCATGGCCACGCTGGCGGCGCAGCGGACGTCGCTCCGCGACGAGATTGGCGATGACAGCTATGATCGCTATCTCGCCGCGCGCGGCGAGCCCAACCGGGTGCGCGTCGATGAAGTGCTGGCGGAGACCGCCGCCGCCGCTGCCGGCCTGCAGGCCGGCGACGTGGTGCTGCGCTATGGGGCGGCCCGTATTTTCGCGCCCGATGACCTGGTGACCGAGACGCGCGGCGGTACCGCTGGCGAGGTGGTGCGGGTCGAGGTGCTGCGCCAGGGACAGCGGCTCGAGGTCACGGTGCCGCGCGGCCCGCTCGGCGTGCGCATCGCCGCCAGTCAGGGCTCCCCCGACGAGGGCTGAAGCGGTACCCACCGCGGCCCCGGCGCCCGGTCGTCGGCGCCTCGCCGGTAGGGGTCCGCCGGCCGCGACTGCTCAGGAACCAGGGGCCGGCGGCGTGGCGGTCGGGAGCGAGAAACGGAAGGTGGTGCAGTCGTCGTCGAGCGGCGTCGTCCACAGCCGACCGCCGTGCGACTCGACGATCGAGCGGCTGATGACGAGGCCCAGTCCGAGGCCGTGCGCCTTCGTGGTGACGAAGGGCGTGAAGAGGCGGTCCCTGAGGTCGGCCGCGAGCCCCAGGCCGGTGTCGCGTACGGCGACCTGGATCTCGCCGCGATCCACCGTCGTGGCGACCACCACCTCGCGGCGCGTGCCTCGCGTCAGCGCCGCGGCCTGCACCCCGTTCAGCATCAGGTTGAGCATCACCTGTTCGATCTGCGCGCCATCGGCGTGGATGGCGGGCAGGTTGGCGCCGCCCTCGAGGCGGACGGTGACCCCGTGTTCGCGTGCCTGCGGCGCGATGACGCGCACCGCATCGGTGGCCAGCGCGTTGACGTCGAGGTCGCGGCTGATCGTCGTATCTTCCCGAATCAGGTCGCGGATGCTGCGCAGGATCTGCCCGGCGCGCAGGCCCTCGTGCGTGATCTGCTCGCACGCCTCGCGCAGCGCCAGCAGATCGATCCGATCGCCGCGCAGGCGCTGCACGACCCCCTGCGCGTAGTTGGTGATCGCACACAAGGGTTGATTGATCTCGTGCGCCAAGGCGGCGGCCATCTCGCCGATGGTGTGCCGTCGCAGCGCGTGCGCCAGATGCGCCTGGTGGCGGTGCAGCTCCTCGTGCGCTCGCTCGAGCGCCGCGGTGCGCTCGATGACGCGCTGCTCGAGGCGCGCCGCGAGGCGGCGGACGGCGCGCTCGGCGCGGCGCCGATCGAGCAGCTCACGGCGGTGCGCGCGCCGATAGCGGGTGACCTCACGGGCGGCGACGAACGACAGCGCGAATCCGATGATGACGGCGATGGCGGGATCGCCGCCGAGCGCCGCCCGGGTACCGTCGGTGTGGTACGCCGCCGCTGCCAGGGCGGTCGCCGCCACGCTGACGGTGGCCAGCTGCGGCCACAGCCCCCAGGGCATGATGGCGGCGGTGGTCAACGCGGCGCCGACGAACAGGATGGCGCTGGTGCCGTGCTCGGGGACGTCCATGTTCGCCCGTGCCAGCGCGGTGAGCGCGTAGGCGATCGACACGGAGGCCATCGACATCCCCAAGGCATGCCGCAGTACCCAGGGCTGCCGCAGGACGATCAGGCCGAGTGCCGACAGCGCGATGCCGAGCAGGTGCAGAACCACGGACGGCCCCAAGAGCGCCTGCGTCGAGGAGGCCTGGAACGACGTGAAGATGATGGCGCCGACGAGGCAGATCGCCAGGATCAGCCGCGTCCGCCGCACCAGCAACTGGCTGGTCGACAGCAAGAAACTATCGCCTCCAAGCGAAATCATTGCATGCGACCAATGCTAACGCCTCTGTAGATATCACGACGGCGGGGACAATCGGAAGGGCCCGCGGCGATCAGGGGGCGGTGGGCGGCGCCTGCTTGCGCAGGCAGGCCTGGTAGTGGGCACTCAGGTGCCGGAATCGCGAGCCTTCGAGCGCGCGCTCCAGGCCGCCGAACCAGCGCAGCATGACACTGGGGACGGAGTCGGGCAGGAAGGTGAAGTACTGCGTCTCGGCGGTGAGCCACTGCGCGCCGCGCACCTCGGGCAGGGCCGTCGGCAGGATCCAGCGCTCGGTGCCCTCGTCGATGCGCTTGAGCAGCGGGAACAGGTAGCCCATGTACCAGCGGAACAGCGGGTTGTGGGTGTTGATCTCGTGCAGCAGGAACACACCGCCGGGGCGCAGAACGCGGACGAGTTCCTGCAGCGTGCGCTCCTGGGCGCCGGCGCCGAGCAGGTGGTGGATGGCGTTGATGCTGTAGACGAAGTCGTAGCGCGCGTCGGCGAAGGGCAGCGCCTGCGCATCGCCCTGCACGACGCAGCCCGCGCGGCCGAGGTGGACGGCGGCATGGCGCAGCTGCCCGACCGAGTAGTCGGTGCCGTCGACGTCGTAGCCGCGCGCCCGCATCGCGCGCAGATACCAGCCCTGGCCGCAGCCGAGATCGAGGCCGCGCGCGCCGGCGGCGATGCCGTGCGCCTGCAGCGTGCGGTGCATGTGCGCGACCTTGTTCGCCAGCAGGCGGTCGCGCACGTGGGCTGGAATTTCGCTCTCGTACTCCCCGGCGATGGCGTCGAAGTGCGCCTCCGTCTGGCCGCGAATCATGCGCGCCAGACGCCGGCGGAAGGCCACCAGCGCGGCGAGTCCGAGCACGACGGCGAACCACGCGGTGCCGGCCCGGTAGACGAGGATCGCCAGCACGCCCGTGGGTTCCGGGACGCCGGCCAGCGTCAGTTCATGGATCATGGTGGAGCCGGTCACCGAGACGCCGAGCGGCACGCCGGTGACGCCGCCGAGCAGCGTGCCGCTGGCGAAGGCGCGCAGGGCGACCGGCCCGGCAACCGGGGCCGAGAGGAGCCCCAGCGTGGCGAACAACGCGATCACCGGCAGGATCCAGGCAACGGCGGTGGTGCCGAGCGCGCCAAGGGCCACCCAGCCGGCGGTCGCGGGGGAGTTCGCCGGCAGCGCGAGGCGAAACAGCAGGGCCGTTCCAACCCCCAGCGCCAGCACCGCGGCAGTACCCCAGCCTGCATGGTAGGAGGCGAGCAGGGCACAGGCGAGCACGCCGGCGTCGAGCCCGCGTTCGATCAGCCAGATGCGCACCAGATAGGTGGCGGGCGTGTGAAAGCGCCTGCGAATCAACACTACCCGCACCAACTCGGCGAGGAAGAAGGGGCTGATGATCGCTGGCAGGGTGGCCAGGTAGACGGCCAGGCTGTCCCGGGTGATGAGCTGCGGCGTGTAGCGCCGGATGAGGAAGTGCCAGCGGAACCAGCGCGTCATCACGTTCAGGACGGTTAGAGCGACGCAGATCAGCAGGCTCGCTACGGCCGCGGCGGAGAACAGGGCGTCGCGCAGATCCGGGAACTGCGCGGCGGCGATCCACAGGCCGGTGCTCAGAGCTCCCGCGCCGAGGACCAGTACCAGCAGCAGCAGCAGGAGTGTGCGGGCGCGCGCCGGCCGTCGACCCGCGCGGGGCCCCTGCTGATCCCTATCCAAGCCAACTCCTCAGTTGTCGGGCGGCGCGCCGTGGGTCGGGGCGGGCCGCCGCAACCGCCGCATGGTGTCACGCCGCATCGGCGACGACAAGGCGCGCAGCGGCGCTTGCGCGGTCACCGCCGCGCCGATAGGACCCAAGGCTCCTGCAAGGCCTGCTGGGGACTGAGAATGTCGCGTCACGATCGTCGTAGGCAGTTCGTCGCGGCGGCCGCGGTCGCTGCGGTGCTGCTCGTGTACTGCGCCGTTCGGTACGGCGACGCGGTCGGCCTGTTCTTCTTCCTCGACGATTTCTGGGTGATGCGCGACGCCGACGCCGCCTATCGCAGCCCGGCGCTGTCGCTGCTGGAGTTCTTCACGCCTTCGCACAACGGCCTGATGCTCTACCGCCCGCTGAGCACCGTCGGCTACTTCTACCTGTTGCGCCAGCTCTTCGGCCTCGACGCGAGCGCCTACCACGCCTTCCACCTACTGCTGTTCGCCGGCAACGGCTTCCTGGTGGCGGCCATCGTTCGCGCCCTGACGGCGTCGTGGGGCTGGGGCCTGGCCGCCGGCCTGCTGTACGCCGCCGCGCCGGGCCACATGCTGGCGGTGTACTGGATCGGCGCGGCGACGATGACGCTCACGGCCACCGTGGTGCTGCTCAGCCTGCTGTGGTGGCTGCATGCGCCGGCGCGCTGGCGCGGTGCCGGCGCCGCCGCGCTGCAGGTCGTGGCGCTGCTGTGCAGCGAACACGCCGCCGTCGTGCCGGGCCTGCTCGCCTGGCTGATGCTGTTCGGACCGCGGCGCGCGACGCTGCGCGAGACAGTCCGGGCGGTGCTGGCGCCGGCGGCGGTGACCGGCCTCTATCTCGCGGCCAAACTGGCGTGCTTCCTGGTCGCCGGGTTCCCGCATGGCGGCTATACGCCGGCGGCCGACCCCGCCGCCTGGCTGAGCAACATCGGTCGCTTCGCGATCGCCACCGGCAGCGGCCCGACGCTGCTGCTGACCTCGGCGCAGGCGCCGTTCACGGTCGGCGTGACGCTGCTCACCGCGCTCGTGGCGCTCGGCGTGCTGGCGCGCCGGCGCGGCGGCGCATCCCGGCTGCCGGCGCTGGGGCTGGCCCTGTTCGTCACCGCGCTGCTGCCGGTGGTGCCGCTGACGCAACACTATTACAGCTACTTCATCGGCGTCGCGGCGCTGGGCATGACGATCGCTGTCGTCGGCGCCTGCCGCGCCGTGCCGCGCGGCGGCGGCATGATCGCGGCAGCGCTGGTGGCCGCCGCGCTGGCGACGGACCCGGTCACCTGCGAGCGGGCGGGGCGCGGCGAACCCGGCGTGAAGCTCCTGCTCAACGTCCAGGCCACCAGCCGCGACCTCGTCCGCAGTCTCGACCAAACGGCCCGCCTTCTGCCCGCGGGTCGTTTCGTGCATGTCCCCGATTCGCTGCTGAACATGTCGGTGATCGGATTCGGCGGTGCCCACCGCGTCTTCTTCGATCCGCCGATCTTCGTCCACTACGGCACCGGGCCGCTGCCGGCCTGGGACCCGAACCCCGTGCCGCTGGTACCGCCCCAGGCCAACATCCCCGTGCCCGGCAGGAGTGCTGCCTGGGATTGGCTGCGCCGCGCCGGCGCGACGCTGCACGAGCCGTGGGCCGCGGGCTGCCGCTGAGCGGAGATCGCGTCTGCCCCGGCGCGGACCGGTGCCGGGGCTCCTGCAGCGCCGCGCGGCGCTGCCAGCAATCCCCGTCCGTGGCGACCGACCAGGCGGGGGGTCAGTACAGATCCGGCCGCAACAGCGCGTCGGTGCCGCCGTCGACGAAGAGCACGCTGCCGCAGGCGAAGCGCGCCGCGGGGCCGAGCAGGAAGGCGACCGCGGCGGCGATGTCGTCCGGCGCGCCGGGGCCGCCGGTCGGCACCGGGAAGCCGCGGATGGCGGGGCCGAAGATCGGATGGTCGAGGCCGCCCTGCAACAGCGGCGTCAGCACCGCGCCGGGTGCGACGGCGTTGAGGCGGATGCCGGCGCCCGCCCACTCGGCCGCCGGCGCGGCGCGGCGCAGCCAGCGCGTCAGGGCGCGTTTGGAGCCGGCGTACACCTGCTGACTGGCCATCGTCACGGTCAGGGCGCGCGCCGCCGCCTCGTCGCCGGCGAGGCAGGCATCGACCAGGGCCGCGTCGTCGTTCGGCACAGACAGGGCATTCGATGCGATCGCCACCGCTGCCGGCTGTGGCGCGGCCGCCAGGGTGCCGCGCAGGCCGGCGAGCAGCACCTGCGCGCCGAAGTAGTTCACGGCGACGATGGCCGCCGCGTCGGGCACGTGCGGGCCGAGGCCGGCGCAGGCGACGAGGCCGTCGAGGCGCCCAGCCGCGGCGGCCTCGATCGCGGCGATGGCGGCGGCGCGGCCGGCCGGCGTGGCCAGGTCGGCGATGATCTCGGCGTCGCGCACGTCGACCCCGATGACGCGCGCCCCGTCACGCGTGCACTGGGCGCGAATGGCGGCGCCGATGCCGGACGCCGAGCCGGTGACGGCGATCACGCGCATGACCGCCCACGTCGCCTCAGGCCCAGAATTCGTCGACCGCGTAGAGATCCCATACGTACTCCCACACTTCGACCACCTGGCCGGCGACGAGCCGCAGCCGCAGGCAGGTCGGGTTGTCGAGCGTCTTGCCGTCACGCGCGCCGTGACCGCGGAAACAGGCGACGGCGTGCGCGTCGTCGGCCAGCATCACCTCCAAGTCGAGGTGGAAGCTGCCGCCGCTCAGCGCCTGCACCTGCACGAGAAAGGCGAGGATCGCCGCGCGGCCGCGGTGCGCGCCGGCGAGGCGGCCGCTGCGGCCGGGGAAGTGCCACACGGCATCGACCGCGATGACCGCCTCGATGGCGTCGAGGTCGGCGCGCCGGAAGGCGTCGAACAGGCGGCGGATGCGCTGCGCGTTGGCAGGCTCGCTCACGACAGCCACTCCGGCGTCGGCAAGCCGCGGGCGCGCAGGTACGCGGGGTTGAACAGCTTGCTCTGATAGCGCGTGCCGAAGTCGCAGAGGATGGTGACGATGACGTGCCCCGGCCCGAGCTGACGCGCCAGGGCGATGGCGCCGGCGACGTTGGTGCCGGAGGAGCCGCCGACGCAGAGGCCCTCGTCGCGCAGCAGGGCGAAGACGACGCGCAGCGCGTCGGCGTCGGGTACGTGCAGCGCCAGGTCGATCGGCGCCCCCTCGAGGTTGCCGGTGACGCGGCCCTGGCCGATGCCCTCGGTGATCGAATCGCCGGCGGCCCGCAGCTCGCCGTGCGTGTACCAGTTGTACAGCGCCGAGCCGGGCGGATCGGCGAGCACGATGCGCACCGACGGCTTGCGTGCCTTGAGGGCCAGGCCGACGCCGGCGAGCGTGCCGCCGGTGCCGACGGCGGCGACGAACGCGTCGACACGCCCCGCCGTCTGCGCCCAGATCTCCGCCCCGGTGGTGTCCTCGTGGGCGCGGCGGTTGGCGAGATTGTCGAACTGGTTGGCCCACACCGCGCCGCACGGCTCGGACGCTGCCAGGTCCTCGGCGAGGCGGCCGGAGACGCGCACATAGTTGCCGGGGTCCTTGTATGGCAACGCCTTCACCAGGCGCAGCTCGGCGCCGCACAGGCGCAGCATGTCCTGCTTCTCGCGGCTCTGCGTCTCCGGCATGACGATCACGGTGCGGTAGCCGCGCGCGTTGGCGACCAGCGCCAGGCCGATGCCGGTATTGCCGGCGGTGCCCTCGACGATGACGCCACCCGGGCGCAACGCGCCGCGCGCCTCGGCGTCGGCGATGATGGCGCGGGCGGCGCGGTCTTTCACCGATCCGCCGGGGTTGAGGAACTCGCACTTGGCGAGGATCTCGCAGCCGGTCTCGTCCGAGGCGCGCCGCAGGCGCACCAACGGCGTATTGCCGATCAGGTCGACGAAGCCGTTCGAGACGCGCATGCGAGGCGCGGAGCTAGCACACGGCGCCAGCGATGTGGAGTGCGGCGCGACAGCGCAGCTGGCATCGCCGCCGCCAAGTCGGAGGGGGGATCGTCAGACTTGAATACGTCCCCCTCTGAGCGCAGCATCGCGACCGATGCCGCGGCTGCAACGAAAGAATTTCGCACGGCCGGACTTGGTCCGCCAGTTCCCGACTGGACGCATCGACATCGTCACACTGGACGAGTTGGCCATCGGGCGCTTCGTCTTCCAGCCGGGCTGGCGCTGGTCGAAGGATGTCGCGCCAATCGCCGACACCACCTCGTGTCGGCACCGCCACGTCGGCTACACGATCGCGGGGCGGCTCGAGGTGCGCATGGAAGACGGGACCACAATTGTCATCGAACCGGGCGATGCCTACGAGATCCCGCCCGGACACGACGCGTGGGTGGTCGGCGACGAGCCGTGGGACTCGGTCGAGTTCACGAGCGCGCGCGAGTTCGGATTGTCGTCGGCCGATCTCGGCGAGCGTGTGCTCACGACGATCCTCTTCACCGACATCGTCTCCTCGACGTCCCATCTGGAGCGGCTCGGCGACCGCGCGTGGGCCACCCTGTTGCACGAACACAACGTGAGGATCCGTGCGGCCATGGATCGCTACCGCGGTCGCGAGATGGGATCGCTCGGTGACGGGTTTCTGGCACTCTTCGACAGCGCGGCCAAGGCCGTGCATGCGGCAGCGCTCATGGATCCGGCGGTCGCCGACCTCGGAGTCCGTGTCCGGGTTGGCATCCATACGGGGGAGATCGAGATCGTCGGCGGACAAGCGCGTGGCGTCGCCGTGCACGCGGCGGCGCGTGTCGCGGGACTCGCCGGTCCCGGGGAAGTCCTCGTCTCGGGCACGACGCGCGATCTGCTCGACGGCGCGAATGTGTCCTTCGACTCACGCGGCGAGCACTTGCTCAAAGGTCTGAGCGCTGCCCGCGCGATATTCGCTCTGCGCCGCGGGTGACCAGCGTTCAGGCGATCGTGCCGGCGTCAGGTGCCGGGAAGGTCCCGCGCACGCGGCGCGCCGGCCCAGCGGCGCCGACGCACCGCACGGCATGTGATTGACGGCGCGGGGCGGCGGTGGGACATAGCGCCCCGATGCGCATCGTGGTGCTCGACGGACACACGCTCAACCCGGGTGACAATCCCTGGGACGCCCTGGCGCAACTCGGGGCGTTGACGGTGTACGACCGGACGCCGCCGGCGTTGCTCCTCGAGCGCGCCGCGGAGGCCGAGATCGTGCTGACCAACAAGACGGTGCTCGACGCCGCCGCCATCGCGGCGCTGCCGCGGCTGCGCTGCGTCGCCGTGCTCGCCACCGGCTACAACGTCGTCGATGTCGCCGCGGCGCGGCGGCGCGACATCGCGGTGGCGAACGTGCCGGAGTACGGCACCGACGACGTCGCCCAGCACACCCTGGCGCTCCTGCTCGAGCTCTGTCAGCGCGTCGGCGATCACGCCCGCGCCGTCGCCGACGGCGAATGGGCGCGCCGGCCCGACTTCAGTTTCTGGCTGACGCCGCCGCGCACCCTCGCCGGCCAGACGATCGGCCTGGTCGGCTACGGCCGCATCGGCCGGCGCGTCGCCGCCCTGGCGCGGGCGTTGGGCATGCGCGTGATGGCGAGCAGCCGCCTGGCGCGCGCCGCCGGCGCCGAGCCGCCCGACGCCTGGGTGGCCATTCCCGATCTCTTCGCCGAAGCCGATGTGATCAGTCTGCACTGTCCGCTCAGCGCCGAGAACGCCGCCTTCGTCGATGCGCCGCTGCTGGCGCGCCTGCGGTCGCACGCCCTGCTGATCAACACCGCGCGCGGCGGCCTCATCGACGAGCCGGCGTTGGCGGCGGCCCTGCGCGAGGGCCGGTTGGCCGGCGCCGCGCTGGACGTACTGTCGCGCGAGCCGCCGCCGGCCGACCACCCGCTGCTGTCGGCGCCGAACTGCATCATCACCCCGCACATCGCCTGGGCGAGCCTGGCGGCGCGCCGCCGGCTGATGGAGGCGACGGTGCGCAACGTCGCGGCGTTCCTGGCCGGGACGCCGATCAACGTCGTCAATCCCTGACCGCGCCCTCCATCGCCAGTGTCATCGCGGCGGCCGTCGCCGTTGGGCCTTGCCACCGCCGGCGCGCAGCTGCGACGCGCCTGCCAGGCGGCGCAACGAGGGGGTGGAGATGGAGCTGAACTGCGACTAGAGAAGCCGGACCCGCCGCCGCGGCGGGGCCCACCGATGCCGTCCTTTTCGCAGATCCGCGGCGAGTTGCGCCCGACCTTCGTCCTCGCCTGGCCGGTGGTCAGCGCCGAACTCGGCTGGATGACGATGGGTTTGGTCGACACGATCATGGTCGGCCGCGTCGGCGCCGAGGCGCTCGGCGCCGTCAGCATCGGTAGCCACGTCTTCTTCGCCATCGCCATGTTCGGCATCGGCATGCAGTTCGGCCTCGACTACCTGGTGTCGTACGCGCACGGCGCCGGCCGCCTCGACGAGGCGCGCCGCTGGTTGGTGAACGGCCTCTGCCTGGCGGCCCTGCTGGCGGTGGCCCTGACCGCGGTCGGGCTGTTCATCCGCGCCAACCTCGACCACCTCGGCATCCAGCCCGCGGTGGCCGCCGCCACCGGTCCCTACCTCGGCGCCGTGCTGTGGAGCTTCCTGCCGCTGCTGCTCTTCGCCTCCCTGCGCCGCTATCTGCAGGCGCTCGGGCAGGTGCGGCCGGTGATGATCGCGCTGGTCAGCGCCAACCTGCTCAACGCCGCCGTCAACTGGCTGCTCATCTTCGGCAACTGGGGCTTTCCCGCCCTCGGCGCCGCCGGCGCCGGGTGGGCGACGACGGCGTCGCGCGCCTATCTCTTCGTCCTCCTGCTCGCCTACACGCTGTGGTTCGAGCATCGCGCCGGCCGCGGCGCGCGACTGCCGCTGGCGATCGAGGCGGCGCGCCTGCGCACCCTGGCGCGACTCGGCTTGCCGGCGGCGCTGCAACTACTGCTCGAGTGCGGCGTCTTCGCCGTCGCCACGGTGCTCGCCGGCGGCCTGGCGCCGACCGCGCTGGCGGCGCACCAGGTCGCCCTCAGCGCCGCGTCGCTCACGTTCATGGTGCCGCTCGGCATCTCCGCCGCCGCGGCGGTGCGCGTCGGCAACGCCCTTGGCCGGCGCCGGCCGGCCGCCGCCGGGCTGGCCGGGTGGAGCGCCCTGCTGCTCGGTACCGCCGCCATGGTCGTCTCGGCGCTGCTCTTTCTCGTCGTGCCGCGCCCCATCCTGCGCGTCTTCACCACCGTCCCCGAAGTCCTCGCCACCGGCGTCAGCCTGCTGGCGGTGGCGGCCATCTTCCAGCTCTTCGACGGCGTCCAGGTGGTGGCCACCGGCGCGCTGCGCGGCGCCGGCGACACGCGCACGCCGATGCTCGCCAACCTCGCCGGCCACTGGCTGCTCGGCCTGCCGATCGGCGCCTGGCTCTGCTACCGCGCGGGCTGGGGCGTCATCGGTCTGTGGGCGGGCCTGTGCATCGGCCTGGTCGCCGTGGCGGTGGTGCTCATCGCGGTCTGGTCGCGCCACGCCGCGCGCTTGGCGGCGGAGGGCACGGCGCAGCCGCGCCGTCTCTGATGCGGCGCGGCGCGCCGCGCCCTCGGCTCACAGAAACGCGCGCCGCGTCGCCGCCAGGGGAATCGCGAACGCGACCGCGAACACCGCGTTGAGGACCGCGTTGGGCCAGAAGCCGGTCCACAACGACAGCGCGGTGTCCGGCCCGAACCAGGCGGCGAGGGAGATCGCGACGGCGACCCATCCCTCGCGCGCGCCGCGGCGGAAGGGCCCGTACAGCAGGCAGAGCAGGGCGACCGCCCAGCCGACCATGACCGCGCCGAGCACGGCGTAGACGAAGCGCAGGTACGGGGCGGCGCCGACGAGGGCGGGGTCGCCGGCGGGCGTGGCAAAGAGCAGCAGGTTGAAGAACAGCGCCGTCGGTCCCGGCAGGACGACCATCGCCGCCCCGAAGAGCAGCACGCCGACGGTCGCCGCGACCAGCCAGCGCCACCAGAAGACCACCGCGGTGGGCATCAGGCCGCCAGCGCCGCTGCCGCGGCTGCCGGGAGGGTGAGCGTGAAGCGGGCGCCGCCGGCGGGCGAGGCGTCGACCTCGATGCTGCCGCCGTGCGCCTCGACGATCTGCTTGGCGATGGCCAGACCGAGGCCGGTGCCGCGCGCCCGGGTGGTGAAAAACGGCTCGAACACCTTCTCGCGCAGAGCCGCGTCGATGCCGGGTCCGGAGTCCGTGACGCGCAGCGCGACGCGGTCGCCGCTGGCGCTGGCCTCGATCGCCACGCTGCCGCCGTGCGGCATGGCATCGGCGGCATTGCCGAGCAGGCCGAGCAGCACCTGGCTGATCAGGTCGGAGTCGGCTTGCATGGTGCACTCCCCGCCGTCGCCGCGTTCGAGGTGGATGTGCCTGGCAGTCAGGTCGGCGCCGGCCAGCAACTCGGCGCGCTCGACCAGGTCGGCGACGCGCACCGAGCGCGTCGCCAGTTGCAGCGGCCGCGCATAGCCGAGAATCGAGCTCACCACGCTCGCCAACCGGTCGATCTCGGTAATGATGAAGCCGCTTGCCCGATGCGCCTCGACCGCGTTCGCTGGCAGCGTCTCGCCGAGCGTCTGGGCGGCCGAGCGCATGATGCCGAGCGGGTTGCGCACTTCGTGCGCGATCGTCGCCGCCAGCTGCCCGAGGGCGGCCAGCCGCTCGCTCTGGGCGACGCGCGAGCGTGCCGCGGCGATGGTCGCGCTCTGCGCCTGCAGCCGCGCCGCCGTGTGCCGCTCGCGCCGCTGCGTTTCGATCAGCGAGCCGAGCAGATAGCCGAGCGCGGCGAAGGAGACGCCGAAGTAGACCGCCATCGGCGTGCGGGCGTCGGCGCCGTTGATGGTGAACGTGAAGCCGGCCAGCGACAGGGCGGCGATGTCGAGAATGCCGCCGGCGAGCCCGCCGATGATGCCCCACCACCGCAACCGCAGGCCGCGCCAGGACTCGCGCGGGGCCTGCTCCAGGTGACGGTCGTCGGCTGCGGTGTCGAATGATGTCTTCATGTCGTCCCTGCCCTCGCAAGTTTCGCACCGACGACCCTGCGAGGGAAAGCGCTGCCCGTGGCGTGCGGGCGCGGCGCCGGCCCGTTGCCGGCGGGCAACGCCACCGTTGCTGGCCTGCAACGCGGCGCCGCTGCGGCGGCGGCAGAGGCCGAGTTGGCGTGCCGGCGCCGGCGCGGCACGGCGCTTGAAGAGGGACTCGGCCACGCACGTACGCAACGCCGGGACACCCGGCAGAAGGAACGAGACAATATGAACAAGAAGCAGTGGCTGGTCGCTTTCGTCTTGGCCGACTTCGTCGCCCTCAACGCCTTCGTCGTCTGGCAGTATGGCTACGTCGGTTTCATTCGCGAGGTGCTGTCCTCGCTGCCCGGGATCGCCGTGTTCGTCGACCTCTGTATCGCCCTGACACTGGTCGGCGTCTGGATGTGGAACGACGCCAGGGCGCGCGGCATCGCCGTCGTCCCGTACCTGGTCGCCGGCCTCTTCCTCGGCAGCGTCGGCCCGCTCGCCTACCTGCTGCGCGCCCTCGGCCACCCGGCGAGCGAACGCGCATCCACTCCGCTGGCAGCCGTCGCCCGCTGACAAAGAAACCCTTCAACACGGAGGCACGGAGGCACGGAGACTCGACTCCGTGTCGCCGTGTCTCCGTGTTGAAGCCTACTCAGGCCGCCGCTTCACAGGCGGCGATGGTCGTCTCGCGATCCGGCGGGTCGGGCAGCAGGTACCGGGCGTTGCGGCGTCTGCCGCGCAGCAGGACGCGCAGCGAGCGCCACAGAACGTCGGGGCGGCCGAAGGCCTTCTCGGGCGTCTCGAGCATGTTGAACATGCGCAGAAAGGCGCGGAATACGACGGGATCCGAGCGCGTCGCGATGATCAGCCCGTCCTCGAAGAAGCGCGCCTGCAAGCGGCCGGAGAGTCGGCGCGGGGTGCGGCCCTCGGCCTTGCGCACCGCCTCGCGGTCGGCGAGCACCGAGGCGCGGTAGAAGGGTTCGATGGCGGCGCGGGCGCGCGCGTCGAGTGCGCGCGCCGCGGCGGCGAGGTCGTCGGGGGCGGCGTCGAGTGCCTCGCCGAGCAGGTCGGCGTGCAGGAACGCCTGCGCGCAGCCGCGTCCGTAGAGCGGGTTGGTGCAGTAGGCGGCGTCGCCGAGGGCGAAGAAGCCGCGCGCCAGCGGCGCGCCGTCGACGACGAAGCGTCGCAGGCGGTTTATCAGGCCGCCCATCGCCTGCACCGGGTGGGTGGCATCGCCGATCGGCTCCGCGACCGCCGGGTCGATCCACGGCGCCAGCGCCGGCAGGGCGCGCGCCATGACGTCGAACGCGCCGCTGCGGGCGAGCACCTTGAGGCGGGGAAAGGCGAGGGGCACGGCGAAGGTGATCGAGAACGTCTGCCCGTCGGCGGGGAAGATGGCGTACTTGATCCAATTGTAGTCGGCCGCCGCCGGGTGGGTGCTGCGCGGCGGCTCCGCGGCGCCGTCGCGGAAGCGGTAGAAGCGCGTGTAGTAGACGACGCCCGACGCTTCGAGTTCCTGCGGCGGCGGCGGCGCGCCGAGGGCGGCGAGCCATTCCGGCGCCTTCGAGTGGCGCCCGGAGGCATCGATGACGAGATCGGCCGTCAGCGTCTGTTCACCGCCGCCGCGTTCGTAGCGCACGCCGGTGACGCCGGCGGCGCTGCCGGTCAGGCCGCGCGCCTGGGCGCCCGGCAGCAGCGCCACGCCGGCGCGGGCGAGGACGTTGCGCCGCACCACCCACTCGAACGTCGTGCGGCGACAGCCGAGCGCCACCAGGTCCTCATCGCCCGGTTCGCGCACCAGCGGCGGCAGGGTCAGCGGCGGCCGCGCCAGCATGTCGAGTTCGGCGGCGCCGGCGTCGAGCAACCCCTGCAGGATGTCTGGGTACTTGGCGCGCAGCAGCGCCCGCAGCCGTCCGAGGAAGGCGTGCGAATGGCGCACCTGCGGCGCGCCCTTGCGTTGCCAGGTGGCGAAGGCGCTGGCCGGGTCGGCCGCCGCCGGCTCGGCGTCGCGCTCGAGGATGGTGACCCGTGCCCCGCGATCGGACAGCACCCGCGCCGCCGCCAGGCCGGTGATGCCGGAGCCGACGACGACGGCGTGCCGGTGCGCGAGCGACGTTGGCGTCATGTCGATCGATCCTGACAGGCGGCGACAAAGATTCAACCGCGGCCCGGCGCATCGAGCGCTCTGATTGACAGCAGGGACTCTTCTTTGGGAGAAGATCGGGTCATGTCTCGCCGAGCGGACGACGTGCGGTGGGAGAGAGCCACCGTCTACGATGTCGTCGCCCTCGCCGTTCTCGCGGCGTTGTTGGTGCCGGTGGTGGCGCGCACCGTCGCCGCCGGCGCCCATGGCGCCGAGCTGGCCACCGCCCTGCTGCTCGGCGTGCTGGCGGCGGATTTCCTCACCGGCTGCCTGCACTGGCTCGCCGACACCTGCTTCAGCGAGGACACGCCGCTCCTCGGACCGGCGGTCATCGCGCCGTTCCGGCTGCACCATCGCGATCCGTTGGCGATGACGCGGCAGTCGTTTCTGCGCGTCAGCCACTCGAACGTCGTCGCGACGTCGGCGATGCTGGCGGCGTTCTGGGGCTGGCGCGGCGCCGACGCGGCGCCGTCACCGTTCGCCGACGCCTGGATCGCCAGCCTCGCCTGCGCGCTGTGGCTGACCAACCAGATTCACCAGTGGGCGCACGTGGCGCATCCGCCGCGGCCGGTCGCCTGGCTGCACGCCAGCGGCCTCATCCTGACGCCGGCGCGTCACGCGCAGCATCATGCCGCCGGTCACGACCGCGCCTACTGCGTCACCACCGGCTGGCTCAATCCGCTGCTCGATCGCGCCGGGGTGTTTGCGGCGGCGGCGCGCGTCGTCCACGCCCTGCAGCGCCCGCGCGCGCTCGACTCGACCCGTTGAGGGCGGCGCAGACATGAGCGCCCATCGAGCCCTGGCGATCGCCGCGATGCGCGCCGTCAACTGGCGCAGCACGTTGCGCCGTTCTGGCAATTCATGCGCGGGGCCGCCGGCGGCCCCGCGGCGGCGATCCGACTCGCCGCCAAGATGATCGGGCGCTGGCCGAACGGGGCGTCGTTGGTGTTGAGCCCGGAGCACGAGCCGGCCGACCTCGAGACCGCCGACGATTTCGGGTATGCCGGCAGCGACCCCGACGGACTCGCGTGTCCGTTCGGCGCGCACGCGCGCCGCGCCAATCCGCGCGACGCGCTGCCGCCGCGCGCCGCGGCGGAGGCGACGCAGGATACGAAGTGGCATCGGCTCATCCGCCGGGCGCGCGCCTATGGCCCGCCGCTGCGTGCATCGCTCGATCCCGCCCGCCTCATGGAGACGCCCGACGATGGGCGCGAGCGCGGCCTGCACTTCCTCTGCTTCAACACCGACCTCGAGCGCCAATTCGAGTTCGTCCAGCACACCTGGCTCGGCAATCCGACCTTCGACGGCCTCGACAGCGATCCCGATCCGCTGGTCGGCAGCCGCCTCTCCGGCGAGTCGATGTTCGTCGAGCCCGCCGACCCGGTGCGGCGCCGCTGGCGCGGGTTGCCGGCGTTCGTGCAGGTGCGCGGCGGTACCTACTTCTTCCTCCTGGGCCTGCGCGCGCTACGGTATCTGGCGACACTTGGCGCCGATGCGCGGCCGCTGGCCGCGCGCTCGACAGGCCGCTGACGCGCGGTGGTCATCTCCTCCCCCTGTGGGAGAGGGGTCAGGGGGCGGGTCGCACGACGGGTTCGCGTGCCAGGAGACCTCCGAGCACCAGGCGGCTGCGGAAGGCGCGGCGGGCGCCGCTGAGCGGATCGGTGAAAATCAGCTCGCGCGCCAACAGCTGCAGGGGCGCCGCGTAGTCGTCGTCGGCTGCGTCGCGCAGCGTTGGGTAGAACGGGTCGTTGACGATTGCCGCGCCGAGCGCCGCCATGTGGACGCGCAACTGGTGCTTCCGGCCGCTGCCGGGTGTCAGGCGGTAGCGCCAGTACGGCCGCGGCGGCAGGTCCGCGGCGGCGGCCGTGTGCGCTACGTCCATCTCCAGCACCTCGACGCGCGTGCACGCGTTGGCGGCGCCGTCGACCTCGCGCATGCGGAAGAACGGCGTGCCGGCGACGATGCGCGTGGCGCGCGTGTGTGGCAGCACCAGGCCGGGCAGGGCCGGCGCGATGGCTTCGTAGTGTTTGGCGATGCGGCCGTCGCGAAACAGCGTCTGGTAGTCGCCGCGGGTCGCGCGGCAGGCCGAGAACAGGACCAGTCCGGCGGTGCCGCGGTCGATGCGATGCAGCGGCACCAGGTCGGGGTTCCGCAGGCGCGCGATGAGGCGGCGGAGCAGCGTTTCGCGCACGAACCGCCCGGCCGGGATCACCGGCAGGAAGTGCGGCTTGTCCGCCACCACCAGATGCTCATCGACATGGATCAGCGTCTCGATGAACGGGATCGGTGTCTCGCGCGCCACTTCGCGAAAGTAATGGACCGTCAGGCCGGCGCGGTAGGGATGCTCCGGTCCGATCGCCCGCCGATCGGCGTCCAGCACGCGGCCGCGCGCCATACGCTCCAGCCATTGGGCGCGCGGGATGGTGGCGAAGCGGCTGCACAGGCAGTCGAGTACGGTGCGCCAGGCGCCGGTCGGGAGGTGCAGCGTGCTCGCCGCCGGCGGCGGCTCGGGGCGCGGCGGCATGGGGGCGATCGTCGCGCAGCGCGGCGGCTACGTCCACCCGCCCGGCGCGGCGCGCAGTCAGGGCTGGACGTTGCGTTCGGAACACCGGTAGAACGCCTCCATCGCATTAGGGGGGGATCAACCATGAGAAGGTCGGTTGTTATAGTCGCGGTTCTGACCGCGCTGCTGTGGGCGTCGGCGGCGGTCCAGGCGCAGTCCTGTGTCGGAGACTGCAACGGCGACCGCGCGGTCGCCATCGATGAGCTGATCAAGGGCGTCAACATCGCCCTCGGGTCGGCACCGATCGCGAGCTGTGCGGCGTTCGACAAGAACGACGATGACCAGGTCGCGATCAGCGAGTTGATCGAGTCGGTGACCAACGCGTCGTCCGGGACGTGCCCCGGTACGGCGGGCGCCTGCGGCAACGGTACAAAGCAGGCCGATGAGGAGTGCGACGACGGCAACAACTTCGGCGCCGACGGCTGCGCGGCCAACTGCACCACCGAGACGGCGCGCGCGGGGGTCTTCGACGTGACCCGGACGACGGCGACCGTGCAGACCGAGGCGATTCCCATTCCGCTGGTCCTCACCGGCAGCTGGACCTTCCGCACCGGCACGCGGCTGGCGGTCGACCGGCCGCTGGCCGACGGCACCGTCTTCAAGGCCGGCGAGATTCCCGCCGCGGTGCGCGCCGACGAGATCATCTTCCCGCCGGTCAAAGTCACCGGCCTCGTCTGTGCCTGCGTGCGCGGCATCCCCTACGAAAGCTTCGGCCCCGGCAACGCCTCGACCGGGTCGATCGCCTGCGGCGAAGCGGGGATTCAGGCGGTCAACTATCGGCTGGTGCAGGACCACAACACCTCGCCCGGCGATCCCAACAACCGCTCGCAGGGGGCGCCGGACGATCCGGAGTGCGACGACGTCACGACGCTGCCCGGCAATAGCACCTCCACGGCGTGCCTGGAGGGCACGGGGGACAAGTGCAACGAGCCGGAAGACCAACACATCGGGGTCTGCCGCAGTCCGCGCATCCTGACTCGCTCCGGCGGTGACGCCGGCCGCGGATCGGCGTTTCTGCCGTTCAACGTCTCGATCAGCCTGCTGCGCGACGCGGGCACCTGCAGCACGGCCGGACAGCCGGCCAGCCGACCCTGCCCGTACCCGCAGTACGGCGCCGACTGCCAGCCGTGCACGCCCGACGATACGGTCTTCACGGAGCCGGAGAACATTCCCTTGACGACGGGAATCTCCGAGGCGGCGGTGTACGACGCCAACAACAATGGCTCCGATCCAGCCAACGCGGTCATCATCGCCGCAGAGGAGAGCTGCTTCGGCAGCCCGTGCCTGAGCACCAACATCGGCTCGAACTTCGACTGCGAGCTGCTCGACGCGAACCCGACCGGCGGCCTGTCGGGCGGCTCGCTGGCCGTCACCTTCCCGGGCATCGACTCGGCGACGATCGGCGACAACACCACCGGCACCGTGTTCTTCAACCAGTGACCCCGGGGTGGGCGGCGGCGGGTTCTCGGGCCCGCCGCTGCCGCTCCGGCGGCGCCGAGAACGGACTCAGAGAAGAAGCCGGTCGTACCCCTCGGTCATGGCGCTGTGCGCGAGGACGCTGAAGCGGCAGGCGCGGCGGATGCGCGCCTGCTGTTCGCGTGTCTGGCCGCACAGTTCGAGGGCGCGCACGGCGTTGTCGCCGTGCTCTTCCTCCGCCGCGACGTGCACCGCCCAGAACTCCAGGGCGCGCCCGTCGAGGCCGCTGTGGCGGCGCAGGCCCTCGTAGAGGACTTGCGCGCCGTTGGGGCGGCCGGGCACTTCCATCTCGACGGCGAGACCGAAGGCGCCAAGGCCCTCCTCGAAGGAGTTGCGGCAGTAGTAGCCCATGGTCGAGGCGGCGCCGATGGTCGAGGCCAGCGGCGTGTGTTCGAGCAGTCGCTCGCGCGTCAGATCGAGGCCGGCGCAGAACTGCAGGTAGAGATCGTGGTGCTCCGCCTCGCGGATGCAGCCCATCTCGCCGGCGAGGTTGCGGGCGATGAGTCTATAGGTCTCGCGGTCGGGCAGCGTCGGCGCCATCGACAGCCAGGCGGCGATGGTGGGGATGGCGGGCTCGACGTAGAAGTAGAAGTCCATCGCCCAGCGCGTCAGGCGCGGCCGGTCGAGCTGGCCGGTCACCAGGGCGCGCAGGAAGGCGCTGCGCGGCGCGTGCGCGCGTTTGAATTCGATGCACTCGTCGAGGAACTCACGCGCCGTGAGGGGGCGATCGCCGACCAGGGACAGGCGTGGTTCGGGCGTGGGGGCCGCCGCCGTCAGGGGCCGCCCGGCACGGCGGCGGGCTCGATGACGTCCTGCCAGTTCGCGCCGTCGACAAGAAAATCCGCCGTCCAGTCACGGATCGACAGGCCGGCGATCTCGGTGGTGTTGAAGGTCGGCAACTCGAGCACGGTGTGCGTCTGCCCCTGGATGAAGAAGCGCTTGAAGCGCTCCGGCTGGCGGCTGCGCAGGTCGTCGGTGACGGCGAGCAGCAGCAGCTCGTAGTCGGCCGGGGCGAGTTGCAGGAAGCCGCGAATGACGGCATCGCGCAGGCTGCTGAAGTAGCCGACGCGCAGCGTCGGGTCGCGCTGCAGCGCCCATTCGGTGAGGTAGGTGATCTGCTCCGCGCAGCGCGTGCACGAGGCCGGGAAGCCGTCCGCGTAGCGCCAGTTGGTGAGGCGATCCTGGACGCCCTGCGGGTCGCCGTCGTTCTGCAGGCCGGGTCCGGAGTCGTTCAGCGTCAGGATCGGCGCCTCGGGGTAGGCGACGCGGGTGACGCTGTAGCCGCTGAACGTGCCGTAGCCGCCGGCGCTGCTGCCGGCGACGACGATCTGCTCGGGGTTCGGAAACGCGGCGCGCATGACGTCGACGGCGGCGGAGAGGTTCTGTATGCCATGGTGGTAGACGCGCCCGCCGGCGTAGTCGACGATGTTGTCGCCGCCGAACACCGAGCCGTCGCAGTACGGCGCGTACACGATGTTCCAGTCGCGGAAGGGGTTGGTCGGGTTGTCGAACTCGAAGATGCCGGCGCCGAAGAGCGGATCGGCGGTGAGCTTGGCGGTCGGCGTCACCCAACAGGTCTGATTGTTCCAGCAGGCGCCGCCGCCCTCCTGGTAGAAGAGCACCTTGTTGTTGGTGCCGCGGCGCACTTCGACGCGGTATTCGCCGCCGCGCATGCAGATCGCCTGCGCCGTGGCCGGGTCGAAGCGATGGCTCTCCCAGACGCCGTTGGGCACGGTCGCCGACGGCGTGATGGCGCCGAGGTACCGGCCGAGGCCGGTGGCGGTCAGCTCGTCGACCAGCGAGGGGGTAGCTGTATAGGTCACCGTCGCCGTCGCCGGCGGCGTCGCCGTGGCCGTCGGCGTGGCCGTCGGCGGCGCGGTGGCAGTGCGCGTCGCCGTGTTCGACGGCACCGCGGTGCTACTCGCGACGGGGGTCACCGTGGCGGTGGCGGCGGGCGATGCGGTGGCGGTCGGCCGCGCGTTGTCGTGGTCGTCGTCGCCGCAGGCGGCCAGCGCCGTGGCCAGCAGCGCGGCGCCCACGGCGCGCAGCAGGTGCATCGATTTCACTTGGAGTCCCCCTGGCATCGCCCGGGTACGGCCGGGACGCCTTCCGCCGCTACCACGGCCTCGTCAGCAGTGGCAACGTCGCCGGGGGCAGCGGTCAGGGCGGCGACTCCAGGACGGCGGCGAGCGTCGCCGGCAGATCGGCGAAGCGTTGCACCAGCGGGCCCGCCGCTTCGATCTCGGCGCGGTGGCCATGGCCATAGTCGCAACCGACGAAGCGGCAGGCGACGGCGCGGGCGGCGTCGACGTCGCTGGCGCGGTCGCCGATCATCACCGTGCGCGCCGGCGTGGCCGGCACGGCGGCGAGGTAGTGGCGCAGGACGGCGGTCTTGTCGCCGACGTCGTCGGCGGTGACGCGCGGCAGGAAGCAGTCGCCGACGCCGTAGGTGGCGAGCACCGCCTCGACGTAGCGGGTGCGCCCGTTCGAGGCGACGATCAGGGTGTGCCCGGCGGCGCGCAGCGCGCGCAGGGTGGACGGAACCTCGCCGTACATCTCGCCCTCGCCGGCGGCGACGCGCCGGCAGATCACCACCAGCGTCTCCTCGTGCAGTTCGGCGAGCGCCGCCGCGGCGACATCGGGAAAGAGGTTGGCGAAGATGACCGGCAGCGGCCAGCCGACGTGTTGCAGGATCTCCGCCGTCGTCGGCACGCGCGCGAACGCCCCGGGGTGGCGCCCGTTCACCGTCGCAATCGCCTCGCGGTAGGCGTCGCCGAGGAACGGCTCCGAGGAATACAGGACCCCGTCGAGGTCGAATGCGAGCAGCGCCATAGGACAGGACTGACACGGAGGTACGGAGTAACGGAGACGACCAGGGTCAGCGCGATCCTCTCCGTTTCTCCGTGCCGCCGTCTGAAAAGCTCCTATTCAGGAATGCCCAGACGCTCGTAGGCGAACTTCTTCGCCCAGCGGTAGTCGGCCTTGCCGGACGGGCTGCGCACCATCTCGTCGACGAAGAGCACGGCGCGCGGCAGCTTGTAGCGGGCGAGGTGGCGAGCGACGAACTCCGCCAGCTCGTCCTCGCTCGGGCGTTCGCCGACGCGCGTCTGCACGACGGCGGTGACCTGCTGGCCGAAGCGCGCGTTGGGCGTGCCGACCACCACCGCATCGTAAACGGCGGGGTGGTGTTTGAGGGCCTTCTCGACTTCCTCGGGGTAGATCTTCTCGCCGCCGGAGTTGATCGACACCGCGCCGCGTCCGAGGACGGTGATGGTGCCGTCGGCGGCGATGGTGGCGTGGTCGCCGGGGACGGCGAAGCGGGCGCCGCCGATGACCGGGAAGGTCTTGGCGGTCTTCTCGGCGTCCTTGAAGTAGCCCAGCGGCACGTGGCCGCCGCGCGCCAGCCAGCCGCTCTCGCTGCTGCCGGGCGCCACCGGGCCGCCGAGGTCGTCCTGCAGCACCAACGTCTGGTCGTTCATCTTGAACGAGCCGGTGGTCGCCTTCTGGCCGGCGGTGGAGACCTGTTGGCCCTGGCCACCGGTTTCGGAGGCGCCGAAGCCGTCGATGATCATCAGGTGCGGAATGCGCTCGAGGAAGGCGTCCTTCAGCGCCGGCGTCAGGATGGCGCCGCCGGAGAGGAGGATGCCGAAGCCCGAGAGATCGTAGTGCTTGCGGTCGAGCTGATCGATCAGCGGCCGGCCGAAGGCGTCGCCGACGATGGTCAGGAAGCGCACCCGCTCGCGTTCGATGGTCGACCAGACGTCGTCGGGGTCGAGCTTCTCGGGCGTGCCCTGGACGATCACCGTGCCGCCGGCGTGCAGGGCGACGAAGGCCATCCAGTGCGCCGCGCCGTGCATGAAGGGCGGGGCGGGGCAGGCGCGCAGGTCGCCGGCCTTGGCCGCCTCGGCGACGGCCTCGACGCTGGGAAACTTCGGCCCCATCGTCGGCGTGCCGCCGAGGGCGCCGAAGAAGATGTCCTCCTGGCGCCACAGGACGCCCTTCGGCATGCCGGTCGTGCCGCCGGTGTAGAGGATGTAGAGGTCGTCGGCCGACCAGGTCAGAGCGGGCCGCGCCGGCGAGGCGGCGGCCAGCGCCGCCTCGTAGTCGACGGCGCCGGGCAGCAGCGCGTGACCCGAGTCGTCGGCCACCTGCAGCAGCACGTCGAGGTTGGGCAGCTCGGCGCGGATGCGCGCCACGTTCGGCGCGAAGCGCGCGTGATAGACGAGCGCGCGCGCGTCGGCGTCGTTGAGCAGGTACACCAGCTCGTCATCGACGTAGCGGTAGTTGATGTTGAACGGCGCGACGCGCGCCTTGTAAGCGCCGACCATCGCTTCGAGGTACTCGTTGCCGTTGTGCAGGTAAATGCCGAGGTGGTCCTGGCCGGACTCGAAGTTCTGCAATTCGGCGCGCTCCTGGCGGCAGCCGAGGCCGCGCCCGGCCAGGTAGTTGCCGAGACGTCGCGTGCGTTCGGCGAACTGTGCCCAGGTGAAGCGGCGGTCGCGGAAGACCAGGCACTCGCGCTCGGGGATCGCCGCGGCGATGGCCTCGTTGAGCGCCGCCAGGTTGAACGGCGTGCTCATCGCTCCCACACCACGTACTCGTCGAGCGCCGCCCCCGCGACCAGGATGTGATACGGGCCGGCAACCTGCATGTCGGTCGGCGCCGTCGCCGCCGGCTGACCGATGCGGGCGGCGTCCTGGAACAGCGCGGCGCGCAGTTCGTCGTCGGTCGGGCGAGCGCTGTCGCGCGGCACGCGGATCAGGGCGAAGGCTTGCGAGGCTCCAGCAGGCATAGCCCTTCCCCTTAGGAGCCGCTGCCGGGGCGGTCAACAGGGTCCGGATCAAGCAAGGGGGACGTTGGGGCGGAACGGACACTTCCGCCGCGGAAGTGTCCGTTCCGCCCCAACGTCCCCCTTGCCGTCCCCCTTGCCACTATTGCCAAAGGGCGCCTCGCGACATACTGAACGTTCAGTATGGCCGTCTCGACACGGCCCGCACGCGCGGAAAACGGGCGGCGGGACCTCATGGACATCGCGATCGACTGCTTCGCCCGCTACGGCTACCAGGGGGCGTCGATCGACCGCATCGCCAAGGCGGCGGGGCTCACCAAGGGCGCGATCTATTATCATTTCAAGGACAAGGAAGAGCTGCTCTTCGAGGCGGTGAAGAACCGCGTCGGGCAGTTCGAGCGCCGCGTCACCGCCGACCTCGGCGGCATGCCGGACGCGGTGGCGGCGCTCAAGCGGGTCACCGACGTCTGTCTCGAGCACGCCACCAAGAGCAACCACCGGCGTCTGATCGTCACGCTGATGGTCGAAGCGCTCGGCACCAACGCCCGCCTCTCGGCCCAGTTCCGCGACATGATGCGGCGCTTCCGCGCCTTTCTGAGCGGCGTCATCGAGGTCGGCCAGCGCAGCGGCGTCTTCCGCGCTGACGTCAGCGCCGTCACCGCCGCCGGCGTCTACGCCGGCGCCGTCATGGGCGCCGAAATCGAGTACTACCAGGATCCGGACACCATCGACCTCGGCCAATACCTGCGCACCTTTCTCGACTCCTATCTCACATGGCTCGCCGCCCCGGTGCGGCTGGCCGGAAGGAAGTGACCATGGTCAACTTCGAACCCAGCGAGGACCAGCAGCTCGTCCGCGACACGGTGGCGAGCTTCGCCCGCGAGCAGATCCGCCCGGCGGCGCGCGCCGCCGACGAGAGCGGCGAGGTACCCGAGGCCCTCGTGCAGCAGGCCTGGGAACTGGGCCTGGTGCAGAGCGCCGTGCCCGAGGCTTTCGGCGGCTATGGCGACACGCGCTCGGCGGTGACCAGCGCGTTGGTCTGCGAGGAACTCGCCTGGGGCGACCTGTCGATCGCCCTGCACGTGCTGGCGCCGCGCCTGGCGACCTATCCGGTGATCGAGCTGGGCAGCGCCGCGCAGCAGCAGCAGGTGCTGCCCGCCTACACCGGCGAGCGCTTCGTCGCCGCCGCCGCCGCGCTCACCGAGCCGAGCTTCAATTTCGACCTCAACGAGTGCGCCACCACGGCCGCGCGGCGCAACGGCTCGATCGTCCTCAATGGCGCCAAGTGCTACGTGCCCCTCGCCGCCGAGGCGCAGCACACGCTGGTGTACGCACACGGCGAGCAGGGACTCGGCGCCTACATCGTCCCGCGCGACACGCCGGGGCTGGCCGTCGTCGGGCGCGAACAGAACATGGGCTTGAAGGGCCTGGCGACCTACGAGCTGCAGTTCAACGACTGCGCCGTGCCGGCCGAGAACGCGCTGCAGGGCGACCTGCGGCCGGTCCTCAACCGCATGCGCATCGCCAGTGCCGCGCTCGCAGTCGGGGTCGCCCGCGCCGCCTCGGAGTACGCCCGCGAGTACGCCAAGGAGCGCAAGGCGTTCGGCGTCTTCATCGCCCAGAAGCAGGCGATCGCCTTCATGCTCGCCGAGATGGCGATCGAGATCGACGCCGCTCGCCTGCTCACCTGGGAGGCGGCGTGGAAGCTCGACCGCGGCGAGGATGCGACCCGCGAGGCCTGCCTGGCCAAACGCTACGCCGCAACGACGGCCCTCAAGGTCGCCGACAATGCCGTCCAGGTGCTCGGCGGCCACGGCTACATCCGCGACCACCTCGTCGAGTTGTTCCTGCGCAACGCGCGCGCCTTCGGCGTGCTCGACGGCCTCGCCATCGCCTGATCGTCCGCCACCCATCGGAGGTATCCATGATCGATTTCGAACTCTCCCCCGCCGTCGAGAACGCCCGCCAGATGATCCACATGATGGCCGAGCAGACCATGCGGCCGATCTCGCGCGAGTACGACGAGCGCGAACACGAAGATCCGACCGACTGGCACCAGCTGATGTGGACCATGTCCAGTCAGAGCCCGGTGTCCTTCGGCGGCAGCAAGGGCGACAAGAAGCAAGGGCCGTCGGAGAAGAACCTCACCTCGTGCGTCTCCATCGAGGAGCTCTCCTGGGGCGACGCCGGCCTCTATCTCAGCATCCCCAACGCCGGCCTCGGCGGCGCCGCGGTCGCGGCCGCCGGCACGCCCGAGCAGCGCACGCGCTTCCTCAAGCGCTTCGCCGAGGGGGCGCCGAAGTGGGCCGGCATGGCGATCACCGAGCCGGGCGCCGGCTCGGATTCGGCGGCGATCACCAGCACCGCGACGCGCGACGGCGACGAGTGGGTGCTGAACGGCACCAAGATCTACTGCACCAGCGGCCACCGCGCGCTGGAGAAGTCCGAGGGCTTCGTCGTCGTCTGGGCGACGGTCGACAAGTCGGCCGGCCGCAACGGCATCAAGGCCTTCGTCGTCGAACACGGCACGCCCGGCGCGACGGTCATCCGCGTCGAGGACAAGATGGGCATTCGCGCCTCGGATACGGCGGCGATCGTCTTCGAGAACTGCCGCATCCCGTTCGACAACCTGCTTGGTAATCCCGAGGTGAAGGCGCAGGGCAGCGAGGGCTTCAAGGGCGTCATGGCGACCTTCGACGCCACCCGTCCGGCGGTGGCGGCGAGCGCCATCGGCATCGGCCGCGCCGCGGTGGACTTCGTCCGCGACGCGCTCGCCAAGGCCGGCGTCGAGATCCGCTACGAGGCGCCGATGCACAAGCTGACCGTGCTCGAGCGCGACTTCATGGATATGGAGGCCAACCTGCAGGCCGCGCGCCTGCTCACCTGGCGGGCCGCCTGGATGATGGACCGCGGCATGGTCAACAACCTCGAGGCCTCGATGTGCAAGGCCAAGGCCGGTCTGTCGGTCACCCTGGTGACGCAGAAGGCGGTGGAGATCCTCGGCCCGCTCGGCTATTCGCGCAAGTTGCTGGTCGAGAAGTGGATGCGCGATGCGAAGATCAACGACATCTTCGAGGGCACGCAGCAGATCAACCTGATGATCGTCGCCCGCCGCATCCTCGGCTACTCCAACAAGGACCTGAACTGAGCCCAGGGCGGGACGGGTTTGAGATAGCGCAAACGCGCATGCTACAGCCTGCCCCGATGGCCTCCTATTGGATCGGTACGTCGGGGTACGCCTACAAGCACTGGAAAGGGGCGTTCTATCCCGAGGAGTTGCCCGACGGCGACATGCTGCGCTTCTACGCCGAGCGGTTCGCGGCCGTCGAACTCAACTACACCTTCCACAAGAGCGCCACCGTCCGCCAGCTGCAGGGCTGGGCCAAGGAGGCGCCGGAGCACTTCCGCTTCGCCCTCAAGGCGCCGCGCCGCATCACCCACGATCTGCGTCTGCGCGACGCCGCCGATCTGGCGGCGGACTTCTGCGACACGGCGCGGGCGCTGAAGCACAAACTCGGCGCCCTGCTCTTCCAGCTGCCGTCATTCCTCAAGCGCGACACGCCGCGCCTGGAGGACTTCCTGCACCAGATGCCGGAGGGCTTCCGCGTCGCCTTCGAGTTCCGCAACCCGACCTGGTACGCCGACGAGGTGTACGACACCCTGCGTCGCTTCGACGTCGCCCTGTGCATCGCCGACACCGCCGAGCGCGTGACGCCGTTCGAGGTCACCGCCGGCTTCGGCTACTTCCGCCTGCGTCAGCCGCAATACAGCGATGCCGATCTCGCCGCCTGGGCGGCGCGCATCGAGGCCGCCGGGTGGCAGGACGCCTTCGTCTACTTCAAGCACGAGCACGAGGCGCAGGGGCCGGCGCTGGCCGCGCGGCTGCGCGCCATGCTCGCGGGCGGCGACGCCTCCGTCGCCGCGTCGGTGTAGCGCTCCGCGGGGCTGTCGCGTCGATGGCGCCGCGTCACATCGAGTTACGCATCTCCTTCCGCGACCGCGCCCTCAACGCGGTCCTCACCAAGCCGGACTTTCGGCCCGACTGCCTGATCGTGCTGGCGCACGGGGCGGGCAGCAACATGGAGTCGCCGTTCCTGGTCGCCGTCAGCGACGGCCTGTCGCGCCGCGGCGCGGCGACCATCCGTTTCAATTTTCCCTACGCCGACCGCGGCAGCCGCGTCCCCGATCGCACCGAGGCGCTCGAGGCCTGCTTTCGGCGCGTGCTCGACTGGATGCACGGCGGCCTCAACCTCGATCGGCTGCCGCTGATCATCGGCGGCCGGTCGATGGGCGGCCGCATCGCGACGCACCTGGCCGCGCAGGGCGAGCGCATCGCCGGCCTGCTGCTGCTCGCCTATCCGCTGCACCCGGCCGGCAAGCCGACGCGCCTGCGCGCCGCCCACCTGGCGTGCATCAGCGTACCGATGCTGTTCCTGAGCGGCACGCGCGACGCGCTCTGCCCGCTTGACAGCCTGCGCCCCGTGCTCGCCGACCTGCCGCAGGCGACGCTGCACGCGGTCGAGGGCGCCGACCACGCCTTCAAAGTGCTGGTGCGCAGCGGCCGCGACCGCGCCGACGTCATGCGCGAACTCATCGACACCGGCGCCGTCTGGGTGCGTTCGGCGGTGCTGCGGCGGCCGACGCGCGTGCTGCGCCCGCCCATCGCCGGCTGATTTCAGCGTTGACAATACTGCGTCCTGCTGTGCTAGCGGTCGAGCCGCGACGGGGGGATGCGATGCGACACACGACCGCGGGCCTGCTGGTGCTGCTGCTCGGCACACCGGCGTTGGCGCAGACGCTGACCGGCATCACGGCGGCGAAAAACGCCGGCAATAGCGCCGACCAGATCTTCGTCGACCTCGCCAACAGCTACGAGCGCGAGAGCGCCGTGGCGATCACCAGCGCCACCGCCACCAGCTTCACCTCGCGCTACGCCGCCCTGTGCAGCGCCGACGCCGGCGTCTTCGGCGGCCCGCTGTGGGAGGTCCTTGCCGCCGACTATTCACTCAGCTTCACCGTCAACGCCCCGGGCGCCTATCGCCTCACCGTGCAGACGCGCCGCAAGGGCGACCTGCACCTGGTCGAGGACAATCTCTTCGCCGGCGGTCACTATGCAGACATCACCGCCCTGACCGGCATGCACAGCGGCGGGACGCTCACCGCCGGCGGCCTCGGCCTCGCCGATCCCGGCGTGGCGAACGACATCCCGCTCTTCTTCGACCCGATCAGCGTCCCTTTCGACCAGACCGCCAGCGCGACGCTCTTCGGCGTCAGTAACGGCGCCGGAATGGCGCATGCGTTGACCTTTACCTGGTCGCAGACGGCGCACTCGCCGGCCGGCGCCGACGAAGCGGCGATCCGCCTCGGCGGAACGTCGGACGACGGCAGCGAAGTGGCCGCCGACTACCCCGGCAACCCGGCGCGCGTGCAGGCCGACGACGGCCATTTCGTCACCGTGACGCTGACCTCGCTGTGCGGCAACGGCGTCGTCGACAGCGGCCCGAGCTACGCCGAGCAGTGCGATGCCGGCGCCCTGACCGGCACGCCCGCCTCGTGCTGCACCGCGACCTGCACCCTGCGCAACGCCGGTGCCGCCTGCCGCCCGGCGGCCGGGCCGTGCGACAGCGGCGAAACCTGCAGCGGCGTCAGCGGCGCCTGCCCGGCCGATGCGTTCGCGCCGCCGGCCGTGCTCTGCCGTGCGGCGTCGGCCGGCGAGGCGTGCGACGTCGACGACTACTGCGACGGGGGCTCTGCGGGCTGTCCGGCGGACGCCGTCGCCGCCAGCGGCACGCCCTGCCGTGCCGCCGCCGGCGTCTGCGACGTGCGCGAGACGTGCGACGGCGTCGCCACCGCGTGTCCGGCCGACAGCGTCGTCAGCGACGGGACCCCCTGCGCGGACGGCCAGTTCTGCAACGGCGCCGAAACCTGCCAGGCGGGCGCCTGCGCCGATGCGCCGAATCCCTGCGGGGGCGGCTGCGACGAGGGCGTTGACCAGTGCTTCGTCGGCGCCTGCGCGCCGCAGCCGCAGCCCTGCCGCGCGGCCGCACAGGGACTGCTGCTGCTCAAGGACAGCAACGACGATGGCAGGGATCGGCTGCTGTGGAAGTGGGGCAAGGGCGCCTCGACCAGTGGCGCCGAGTTCGGCGACCCGACCGCTGCCGCCGACTACGCATTGTGCCTCTACGCCGGCGCCCCCGGCACGCTGCTCGGTGCCGCCGAGATCGCCGCCAGCGCGACGACCTGGAAGCCGCTCGGCGCGCTCGGCTACGCCTACAGCGACAGCACCGGCGCCGCCGGCGGCGTGCAGAAGATCAAGCTCAAGGGGAGCGCGGCGGACCGCGCGAAGCTGCTGGTGAAGGGCCGCGGCCTGAACCTCCCCGACTGGCTCGACGCCGCGCCACTGACGCCGCCGGTCACCGTGCAACTCGTCAACCAGGCCAACGGTCTGTGCTGGAGTGGCGCCTTCGCCGCCCCGTCGGTCAACGACGCGGCGCTGTTCAAGGCCAAGGCGCCCTGAGGCGACGCGCCTGCGGCAGCGCGGATCCCGCCGGCGCGCGGCGCGGCGCCAGCGCGTCGTTTGAGCGCCGGGGGCCGGCGCGCTAGGGATCCGCATGGGCAAGGCCTCGCGCCGCAAGCAGGACATGACGCCTGCGTCCGCGCCGGGCGCCGTCGGCACGCCGGAGTCCGCGGCGGCGGCGCGGCCGCCGCGGCCGCGTCTGCCGCGCGCACGGCCCGCCTGGCCGGCGCTGCTGCTCGGGCCGCTGGCGATCGTCGCGCTGGGGTGGGCGCTGTACGCCAACAGCCTGGCGATCCCGTTCCTGTTCGACGACTACCTCGAGATCGAGACCAACCCGGCGGTGCGCGAGGTGCAGCCGCTGGGCAGCTACATGACCCGCCTGCGCGGCCTCACCCAGCTCACCTTCGCCCTCAACGTGCGCGCCGGCGGATTCGCCGTGACCGGGTTCCACGTCGTCAACGTCGCCGTGCACGTCGCCAACGCGCTGCTGGTCTGGGCGCTGGTGCTGTGGACCCTGCGTCGGCCGATCTTCGCCGGCCGCTACGGCGCGCGCGCGCCGTGGCTGGCGACGCTCGTCGCGCTGGTGTTCGTCGCCCACCCGCTGCAGACGATGGTCGCCAGCTACCTCTCGCAGCGCGCCGAGGGCCTGGGAGGTTTCTTCTATCTGCTGGCCCTGCTTAGCGCCGCCGTCGGCCTCGCCGCCGACGCGGCGCTGCCGCGCGCGGCGTGGCTGGCCGCGGCGTTGGTCTGCGCCCTGTTCGGCATCGTCAGCAAAGAGATCGTCGCCACCGTGCCGATCGCCGTCGCGCTTTACTGGCAGTGCTTCCTCGCCGGCGAGCGGCGCCTCTCGTGGGCGCGCCGGTTGGCGGTCTTCGCGCTGCTGGCGCTGCCGCTCGCCTACGGGCTGCTGCTGGCGCGGACCTATTTGTTCCCGTCGACCGGGGCCGTCGATGTGCTCGCCGGGCCGCGCGCCTGGCTGTTCATTCCCACCGCCGGTTTCGGGCTCTCCGGCGTCACGCCGTGGCAGTACCTGCTCACCCAGTTCGGCGTCGTCACCTGGTATCTACGCCTGTTCGCCCTGCCGAGCGGGCAGGTCTTCGACTACGGCTGGCCGCTCGCCGATGGACTGTGGCGCGCCGACGTCCTCGCGCCGTTGGCATTCCTCCTCGCCGTCCTGGTCGCCGCCGTGCTCGCCTACCGGCGCTACCGACTGGCGAGCTTCTGCCTCGGCTTCGTCTTCATCACCCTGGCGCCCACCTCGACGATCATTCCGTTGCGCGACGCCGCCTTCGAGCACCGCATGTATCTGCCGGTGATCGGCCTCGCCTGGTTGGTGGTGGTCGGCGCCGACGACCTGCTCTCCTGGCTGGCGGCGCGCGGCGCCGCCGCCCCGCGCCGCCTGCGCGCCGCCGGTGCGGCCCTGGCGCTGCTATGGGTCGCCCTGCTCGGCGCCGCGACGGTACGGCGCAACGCCGTGTTCGCCGATCCCTTCGCGCGTGCCGAGGACAATGCGCGCAAGGCGCCCGACCACTGGCGCGCCCAGTACCAGTACGGCGACGCCCTGCTCACGCGTGGGCGCGCCGACGAGGCGCTGGCGGCGTTCGCAACCGCGGTGCGCCTGAACGGCGCCCAGGGGTCGGCGCGCATCGCCCTCGGCGGCCAGTACCTGCGGCGGCAGCGCTACGCCGACGCCGTGCGCGTCCTCGAGCCCGCCGTCGCGCACCCCGAGGAGAGCGTCGTCGCCGCGGCGCTGCAGAACCTCGGCAGTGCCTACCAGGGCACCGGCGAGCTCGACCGCGCCGCCGACGCCCTGCAGCGCGCCATCGCCATCAAGCCCGCCTGGGCAACCCTGCGCCGCCAGCTCGCCGAGCTCTACGTGCGCCAGGAGTACTGGTTGGGCGCGGCGCGCTATTACAATGAGGCGATCGAGGCCAGCCCGCGCCTGCGCGCCTCGCTGGCGCGACCGGCCGCCGACGCCAACTTCCGCGCCGGCGTGCAACTCGAGGGGCAGGGCGCCTTTCCCTTCGCGATCAAGTTGTTCGAGGCCGCGCTCGACCTCGAGCCGGGTCTGACGCCGGCCCGCCGCGCGCTCGCCTACACGGCCGCACGTGCCGGCGACTGGAGCCTGGCGCGGACGACCCTCGACCGCCTGGCGCGCGAACAACCCGGCGATGCCTGGGTCGGCGCCAGCCTCGCCAGCGCCCGTGCCGAACAACCTCTGACGCGCCCGTAGCGCGGCGCGCCGGCCGATTGCGTCGCTGCCGCGCGCGTGCGACACGGCGCGCATGGCCGACGAGACGCCGAACGACCAACAGATCCAGATCCAGATCGATCCGCATCAGGGCCCCGGGGTCTATTCGAACCTGATGATGATCAGCCACCGCAAGGAAGAGTTCATCCTCGACTTCCTCTTCCTGCAACCGCAGCGCCAGCCGCAGGGCGCGGCGCTGGCCACCCTGCGCTCGCGCGTCATCACCTCGCCCGAGCACGCCAAGCGCATCTTGCGCGCGCTGCAAGAGAACGTGCGCCGCTACGAGGACGCCTTCGGCATCATCGAAGAGGCGACCGACCTGCCCAAGGTCACGCACTGAGGCCGGGCGGCGTGCGCGGTGGGCGCTGAGCACGACGCGGCGTCGCGGCACCCGCGCGATCGCCTGAAGCGCGAACTGTCGTTCGTCGACGCGACGATGCTCGTCGTGTCGTCGGTGATCGGCGTCGGCATCTTCCTCACCCCGGGGACCATCGCCGAGGCGCTGCCGGCGCCGGGCTGGATTCTGGCGGTGTGGGTCGCCGGCGGCGTGCTGTCGCTCGCCGGCGCCCTCGCCAACGCCGAGCTCGGGGCGATGTACCCCCACGCCGGCGGCGACTACGTGTACCTGCGCGAGGCGTACCATCCGGTCGCCGGCTTTCTCGCCGGCTGGCTGTCGTTCTTCGTCATCTACGCCGGCACCGTGGCGACGCTGGCGGTCGGCTTCGCCGAGGGCCTGGCGCTGTTCGTGCCGCTGACACCGGCGGCGCGCACCGCGGCGGCGGTGGCGATCACGCTGCTGACCTCGGCGATCAACTACGTCGGCGTGCGCACCGGCGCGCGCGTCAACAACGCGACCGCGGTAGTCAAGGTCGTGGCGCTGCTCGGCCTGGTGCTGCTCGGTCCGGCGCTCGGCGGCGGCGACCTCGCCAACCTGCGGCCCTTCGTGCCGGCCGCGCAGGCCGTGCCCTGGGCGGCGGTGGGCCTGGCGCTGTCACCGGTGCTGTTCAGCTATCTCGGTTGGAACGCGAGCGTGTACGTCGCCAGCGAGATCCGCGATCCGCACCGCAACATCCCGCGCTCGCTCTTCGTCGGCCTCGGCCTGTGCACGCTGATCTACCTGGCGGTGAACCTCGCCTACCTCTACGCCCTGCCGATCGCGCAGTTGCGCGGCAATGCGCGCGTCGGCGAGGCCGCCACGACGGTGTTCTTCGGCGGCGCCGGCGGCAGCATCGGCGCGCTGCTCATCCTCGCCTCGATCCTCAGCTGCCTGAACGCGACCATCCTCGTCGGCCCGCGCATCGCCTACGCGATGGCGCTCGACCGGCTGTTCTTCGCCGGCGTCGATCGCGTCCACGTCGCCTACCAGACGCCGCACATCGCCATCCTCGCCCAAGCCGGCACCGCCGTCGCCCTGATCGTCGTCCTGCAGAGCTTTCCGAGTGTACTCGACTACACCACCTTCGCGATCGTGCTGGCGACCATGGCCGACACGACGGCGCTCTACGCCCTGCGCCGCCGCCAGCCCGATCGGCCGCGCCCCTACCGCGCCTGGGGCTACCCGCTGGTGCCGGCGTTGTACCTGTTCGCCAACGCCGGCATCGCGGTCGCCCTGCTGCACGGTCGCCCGCGCGAGTGCGCCATCGCCCTGGCCGTCGCCGCCAGCGGCCTGCCCTTCTATGCATGGTTCTCGCGCCGCTGGAGGGTGGGCTGACGTCGGTGTCCGTGCCGGCGCCGATGCGCGGAGATACGGCCTGCTGCTCCAGCGCCGGCGCGCACTTTGTCCCCACCTTTCCAGACGGCCCCCACTTCAGGCACGGTCGCTGACGATGAAGCGCGTACTCGTCATCGGGCTCGACGCCGCCGAACCATCGCTGCTGCGGCGCTGGTGTCGCTCGGGCGACCTGCCGGCGCTGCGTCGCGTGCTCGACGGCGGCGCGACGGGCGTGCTGGAGACGGGATCGCGACAGTTTCCCGACGTCGCCGTCTTTTCCGCCTATACCGGCCTGCACCCGGCGCGCCTCGGGCGCTACTTCTTCATCCAGCAACGCCGCGACGCGCCGCGGCTCGAGATTCTCAATACCGTGCTGCCGAATGGCGAGCCGTTCTGGGTGACGGCAGGCCGCCACGGCCGGCGCTGCGTGGTCGTCGACACGCCCAAAATCGCCCTCTCTCCACCGGCCGGCGGCGTACACGTCATCGGCTGGGGAGCGCACGGCTTCAACAGCCCGTTCCTCGCCCAGCCGGCCGATGTGGGCGCCGAGATTCTGGCCCGCCATGGCCGCTACCCGCTACTCAATTGCGACGACCACGGCAGGACGGCGCGCAGCTATCGCCGAGTGCACCGCGGCCTGCTCGACGGCGTCGCCGCGCGCCGCCGCCTGCTGCTCGATCTGATGGGCCGGCGCGACTGGGATCTCTTCTTCGCGGTGTTCTCCGAGACCCACTGCGCCGGTCACAATCTCTGGGGCGTCGACGCCGCTGGCGACGGCCGGCCGCGCACGCCGCCCGGCGACGCGCCCGGGAGCGCCGTACGCGATGTCTACGCCGCCGTCGACGCCGCCGTCGGCGCCCTCATCGAGGCCGCCGGGCCGGACACCCGCGTCGTCCTCTTCTCCACCCAGGGCATGCGGCCGCAGTACCATGGGCGCGATCTCGTGCCGGCACTGCTGCGCCTGTGGGGCATGGGCGAGGCACACAACCGGCCGCCCGACGCGCGCCGCGAGCCGCGCCTGACCGTGCGCCAGCCGCTCCTCAAGCGGCTGCGCGAGGCCGTGCCCCTGCCGCTGCAATACGTGGTCAAGCGCCGCCTGCCGCGGGCTCTCGGCGAGGCCTTGCTGTGCCGCTTCATGGGCGTCATGGCGCTCGATGTCGCGGCGCGCGCCTACCAGGTGCCCAACAACGAGATGACGCCGGCGCTGCGCATCAACGTCATCGGTCGCGATCCCGCTGGCCGCGTGCGTGCCGGCCGGGACTACGACGCGCTGCGCGAGTTCCTCGCGACGCGCCTGCGCGAACTCGTCAACCCCGCCACGGGTCGGGCGGCGCTCGCCGACGTCAGCGTCACCGACGACGCCGACGCGGGCGAATGCCGCGACGTTCTCCCCGACCTCACCGGCTACTGGAGCGCGGAGGCGCCCATCGACGCCCTCTATTCCCCTGGCTACGGCACCGTCGTCGGCAGCCACCGCGACTACCGCACCGGTGGCCACGGACCGGATGGTCTCGTGGCGATCAGCGGCCCGCCGCAGCAGATCCACGGCGCGCACATCGCCGACCTCGCACCGACCGTGCTCGACCTGCTCGACGTCCCCATCCCGCCCGATCTCGACGGCCACAGCCTGGTGTCGCCGCCGCTGCCGTGCCGATGACCGAGACCGGAACAGGCCGCGCCCACGCCGCCTTCGTGCCGCGCCGTCGCGATGCGCTCAATCCCACCATGAGCGGGGCGCGTGCGCCTCGACACCGGCTTCACCGCATCCCTCGACCGCCGCCGCGGCGGGGTTGTTACAGCAGGACCACGCGCACGCCATACGCCTCGTAGACCGGAAGCGCGCGGCGATCACAGGTGACGAGCTCGGCGTCGTTCGCGACCGCCGTAGCGGCGACGAGCGCGTCGTAGGCGGCGCCGCCCGCCACGGCGTGATCAGGCAGATGCAATACGAAATCCCGGTAGGCTCGGGAGGACAGTCGCAGGAACGGCTCGGGGAAACGCAGCGCCAGGAAGTCGCGCACCAACGGGCCCGGCGATCGATGCGGTGGGGGCAGACGGGTCAGCACGGAGTACGTCTCGAGCCCACAGTGCTCGATCAGTCGCAGACCAGCGTCGAGCGCGCCCCGCGCCGCATCGTGGTGCTCGTGCCACGACGCGAACGCGGCGACGACTGCGCTCGTGTCGCCTGCCCTCACCGCCGGATTCGTTCCAGGGTCCCACGAACCTCATCGGCGGTGAGTCTGGGCAGCGTGACCGTCGGGACGGCGACCACACCCTTTCCGCGCTTGGTCAGCTGCATCGCCGTCGCGGCGATGGCGATCTCGAGCCCGCCGTCATTCGCCTGGATCTGCAGCGGCTGGCCCGGCTTTAGACCCAGGGTCTCGCGCAGCACCTTGGGCACGACGATTCGGCCGGCCGAGTCGATGGTCGTTTTCATGGCATGGACGATGGCAGGCAAATGGCATTTCGGCAAGGCGACAGCGCAGCTCGAGTTCGCCATGCGAGTTCGCCGTGGATGATGCTCAGGGCTTTACGCCCGTTCGCACCTGGCCCTCGCTCCGTGGTCAGCTCGACGAAACCGAGTTGCTCCAGGTAGGGCACCTCGGAGTTCACGTTCTTCAGATCGCGCTTCACCAGCGCGGCGAACTTGCACGCCGTGATCGAGGATCCCGCCTCACCGCGCGACCCCGGCGCGTGCCGGGCGATGTTCGATGTACTGGTCGCCCGCCAGGCGCCCGAGCTTCGCTTCTAGGCACTGCCCGGCGTCACGACCTGCATCTGCCGGGCGGCGCGGCGCTCGAGCCGGGTTACTCGACGCCTTCGACGATGCGGATCTCCCGCACGGCGGCGTCGCCCAGAGCGGCGAGCGCGGCCTGGTAGGCGGGGCTGTCATGAGCGGCGAGGGCCTGGGCGACGCTGTCGAACTCGATCAACACGGTGCGCTCCTGCAGGCCGTGCTCGTAAGTCTTGGCAGGCAGGCCGCGGGCCAGGAAGCGGCCGCCGCCGGCGACGAGGGCGGGCCCGGCCAGCACCGCGTAGGCGGCGAGCTTCTCGGGGTGAGATACGGAACGGTAGGCGCTGATCCAATAGGCTTTCGGCATGTGATCCTCCTGCTGATTGTCTCTCGGTCGGTGTGGCGGAAACGGCGCTGGCGCGCCAGCGCGACAGGCGCACCGCGTTGACTTCAGCTGCGCGGTAGTGACAGCCGCTTGTCGGGGGGACAACGCATGAGGATTCGGATACGGCCGCACGCCTGGCGCCGAGCGACGTGCCGCGCCGCCGGCGCGTTGCTCGGCGCCGTGGCGATGGGCACGGCGCCCGGCGCGGCGTCGGCGCGGCAGGTCGCGGCGATCGGGCCGGTGGAGCTCTTCGCCACCGCGCTGGTCGGACCCGAAGGGCTGGCGTTCACGCGCGACGGAGGGCTGATCGTCGGCAACGTGAGCGGCGACGTGCTGCGCTTCACGCCCGGCGGGACCGCAACGCTGCTGGCCACGGTCGGCGAGCCGCTCACCGGCGTCACGGTGCTGCACGATGGGCGCATTCTCGCCGCCTCGTTCAGTGGCGGGCGCGTCTGGGGCATCCAGGCCGGCACCGCCAGTGCCGTCGTCGGCGGCATCCCCGGCGCCAACTTCATCGTCGAAACCAAGCGCCGGCAGGTCCTCGTCAGTTCGTCGACCACCGGCACCATCTTCGACATCACCAGCGGCACGCCGGTCGCACGCGCCAGCGGGCTGAGCTTCCCCAACGGCCTCGCCGTCGATCGCCGCAACCGCTTTCTCTACGTCGCGGAGACGGTACCGGGCCGCATCGTGCGGCTGCCGCTGGCGAGCGACGGCAGCCTCGGCGCGGCGCAGGTCTGGGCGACGGGACTGACGTTTGCCGACGGTATCGCCTTCGATCGCGACGAGAACCTGCTGGTGGTCGGCGGCGGCGCGGTCAACGTGGTCATCGCCAAGACCGGCGAGATCCGCCAACTGGTCGACGATCCCCTCGTCAACTGGCCGTCCAATCTGGCCTTCGGCAAGCGCGGCTTCAAGCGCCGCGACGTATACATGGTCAACTTCGGGCCAGGCTTCGGCGACGGCACAACGCTGGTGCGCTTCCGCTACAACCACCGCGGCCTGCGCGTCCCGCGCTAGCACGCCGTGGGGCGTCAGCCGCCGACGAGGAAATCGAGGACGCGCTCCCAGACGTCGTCGAAGGCGACCGTGCTGAAGCCGCTGCCGGTGGTGAGCCAGTCGAAGTGCGGCGGCTGCGTGGCGGGATCGTCGTGGTGGCCGATGACGTCGAGGTGGTCGGCCTGCGCGGCGGCGATCACGGTGCCCCAGACCTGCGCGCGCGTCGGGACGATGCCGTCGTTGGCGTGGGAGCGCGGCACCCGGCCGTAGGCGCGCTGCAGCGCGTCTCGCTGGGCGGCGGTGAGCGGCGCTTCGGCGCCGCGCGCTGTGTCGGCGGTGAGGCGGTAGATCGCCTGGTAGATACCGTGCACCGCCTGCGCGGCCGGGTCGATGCCGGCCGCCAGCGTGCTGCGCACGCCGGGCCGGCGCGCGCGCGTGACCACCGAGCCGTAGCGCAGGCCGGGGCGGTCGCGCACGGCGGCGTTGAACACCTCCATCGCCTCCGGCGTCAGCTGCGGCAGCAGCGACTGGTCGGCGCTGACCCGCGCCAGCAGGCGCTGCACGGCGCGGCGGCGGCCGATCGAGAAGTCGGCCAGCAGGCGCAGCGACAGTTCGTCGAACAGCGTCTGGCCCTTGCCGGGCAGCGTCGCGCCACGGAAGACCTCGGCGATCGGCAGCAGTGCGGCGATCGGCAGACGGCCGAAGCGCAGCACATACGACGTCGCCAGCGACAGCAGCGCGATCAGGCGCTGGCCGCGCAGGCTGGCGAGCGCGGCGGCCAGCGGCGTACCGTAATGCGGGGTGGCGATCGTCACCACCGAGCGCAGGCGCGCCGCGACGTGCTCGCTGCGGCGCCTGGAGGGCAGTGCGACGCCGGGCATGGCGAGCAGTCGGGCGTCGAGCCCGCCGGTCGAATGACCGACCACATGCGCGACGCCGCCGCGCGGCAGGGTGTCGGCGATCGCCTCCAGCAGCAGCGCCGCGCGCCGCGGCAACGACGAGGTCGGGTGCGTGCGCACGACGTGCACGCGCAGTGTCAGGCGGCGCGCCGCCGCGCGCCTGAGGAGGACGTCGTGGACGTGTACGAAGTACCGCAAGCGCCCGAGGTTGGCGAAGCCGAAGAATCCCGGCACGAGGTACACATGATGGACGGCGGGCATGGCGGACTCAGGCGCCGACCCGGAACCGCGCCGGCGGCGCGGTTCCGGGTCGGCCGCACCACGTCTCGAGGCCCAGCGGCGTGTTCACGACCGGCGGCGCCTCGGCATCCCGCGCGCCCAGGTGCCCTGCTCGAGGAAGGCGTGCATCTGCTGCAGCGCCGTCGGCAGGTGACCCAGGAAGCCCATGTGACTGCTGGGATACCAGTGGATGGCGGGCTTCCGCCACTGCTTCCACATCGTCTGCACCACGCTCGGGTCGAAGAAGCGGTCCCGCGCGGCGGCAATCACGAGGATCTGTTGCGCGGCCAGTTTGGGGCGTAGATCGTACCACCCCATGGCGGCGACGAAGGCGCCGAACTCCTCGCCGCCCCAACCGAAGGACTGCAGGTCGCGGCGCATGCGCCCGAGCACGGGTGCGTCGGCGACCAGGGCCGCCAGATCCATGTGCGCGATCAGCGGAATCGCGAAGGCGAAGCGCTCGTCCAGGCAGAGGAGGCTCGCGGTCAACGCGCCGCCCAGGCTCAGCCCCACGACGCCCACCGGTCGGGAATCCTGCGCGAGCAGGACGCTCAGCAGGGTGCGTGCGTCGAGCACTGTCTGGCGCAGGGCCTCGACGCTGCGCACCAGGTCGGCCGTCCAGTACAACTCGCCGCTGAAGCGCGAACCGCGTGGGGTGCGGCGGCCGTGATAGGGAAACTGCATCTGGATGACCTCGACGTCGAGCAGTCGCGCCATCAACGCCAGCAACGCGACCTCCTCGATGTAGGTCTCGGGTTGCATGTAGCCGTGCAGGTAGAGGAGCCGTGGCCGTGCGCCCGCCGAGCGCGGGCGAATGCGACGGGCGTACACCCGATGCGTCTCGCGATACTCCTCCTGATAGCGGCGGCGAAACTTGCGCTCGATCGGCACGTGCAGGGAACGGAACTCGAGATCCTCGCTGACCAGACCCGGCAGTTGCCAGCGACCCCGCACCGTCACCTCGGGCACGCCGCGCGGCGCCGGGAAGAGTTCCGCCATTGGACGCCCCCGGTAAGCGTCGAGGTCGCCCAGCGTATTGACCACCGGTCGCGCCGCGAACTGCAGAACCTCGCTCAACCTACCGGTGACGAGGTCGGGGTGCCACGCAGCACCGCGATCCATGGCGCACTCCTTCCTGCGAAGTTCTTGTTGCACAACGCCTGCCAGCGCGGCCGGTCTCGCAAAGGCACCGCGAGGGCGGCGCAGCGCGCGTCCGGAATTCCCAGTGCCAGGACGGTGTCCTGCCAGGACTGAGACAGCAGGGCGGGAGCACCTGCAGGCTGTCCCGTCTCTCCGGGTGTTCGGCAGCTGATGGCGTTTCGCACGCAGCGGACAGAGCGAGTTCTTTGCCGCTCGCCTGGTGCCTGCTGGCAGCCGTGTTGACCGTGGCCCCCGCCGCGGATGGACGTCGCACGCCGGCATGGACATGCTGAATGAGGAAGCCGCCGCTGTCGGCGTCGTCCTGGTTGGCGACGCACACGTCCATGACGCGGGTCACCTGGTCGGCCGCGTAGCAGTCGGGCTCGATGCAGCGGGAGAAGCGGGCGCTGCGTGGCACGCGGTCGGGGCGCCGGCACCCGTTGAGCGCGCGCTCAACGGGTGCGCGTGGGTGAGGCCGGCGCGCATCGGCGCGGCGCTGGCATCCGGCGCGCCGGACGACTACACCAGCAGTCGGTCCGTCATCCCGGCGGAGCCGGAGAAGGCGCCGCCGGCGCGGCGCGCAGTATGATCGACGCGGCCCTGCGCCTGGCGCGGCCGCGCGCCTGAGGATCCGCCCATGTCGTTCGCCTCACTCCAACTTCATCCTGGTCTGTTGCGCGGCCTGAAAGAGCTCGGCTTTGCCCGGCCGACGCCGATCCAGGCCGACGCCATCCCGCCGGCGCTGGCCGGGCGCGACGTGCTCGCCTGCGCCATGACCGGCAGCGGCAAGACGGCCGCCTTCCTGCTGCCGATTCTGCACCGTCTGATGGACACGCCGCGTCGGACGACGCGCGCCTTGGTGCTGACGCCGACGCGCGAGCTGGCGGCGCAGATCGTCGAGGAGCTGAACGCCATCGCGGTGCACACGCCGCTCACCGCCGCGGCGGTGTATGGCGGCGTCGGCATGGGACCGCAGGAGCATGCCTTGCGCAGCGGCGTCGACGTCGTCGTCGCCACCCCCGGTCGGCTGCTCGATCACTTCAAGGCGCCCTACGCCAAGCTCGACGGCTTGCAGTACCTGGTGCTCGACGAGGCCGACCGCATGCTCGACATGGGGTTCCTACCCGACATCAAGCGCATCATGCGCCACATCCCCGCCAAGCGGCAGACGCTGTTCTTCAGCGCCACCATGCCGCCGCCGATCGCGGCGCTGACGCGCGAGCTGCTGCACAACCCGGAGGTCATCAACCGCGAGCGCAAGGCGGCGCCGGCGGTCGGCATCACGCAGGCCGTGTATCCGGTGCCGCAGGAGCTCAAGGCACCGCTGTTGGTGGCCCTGCTCGAGCGCGGCGAGATGCGCGAGGCGTTGGCCTTCACGCGGACCAAACATCGCGCCAACCGCCTGCAGGCGTATCTGGCCCAGCACGGCGTCAAAGCGGAGCGCATCCACGGCAACCGCTCGCAGGGGCAGCGCACCGAAGCGCTGGCCGGGTTCAAGAGCGGCAAGTATCGCGTCCTGGTCGCCACCGACATCGCGGCGCGTGGCATCGACATCGAAGCACTCGGCCACGTGGTGAACTTCGACGTGCCGGAGGTGCCCGAGGACTACATCCACCGCGTCGGCCGGACGGCGCGCGCCGAGGCCACCGGCGACGCCTTCACCTTCGTCGCCCCGGAGGAAGAGGGCGACCTGCAGCGCATCGAGAGGGCCATCCACAAACGCCTGCCACGCGTCGTCGTCCCCGACTTTGATTACCAGGCGAAGCCGACCGTCCGCCTCGAGGTGCCGCTGCACCAGCGCATCGCCGAGATCCGCGGCCGCAAGGCCGAGGAGCGCGGTCGCGCCAAGGCCAACGCCGAGCGCCGCGCCGCGGCGGCGGCCAGGCCGGGAGGCCGTCCGACGCCCGCTGGTTCGCCATCGCATGCACCGGCGCCGAAGCCGCGCGGCGGTCCCGGCACGGCGCCCAGTCCGGCTCGCGGCGGCCCCGGGGCGCGCAGCTTCACGCCGACGCGCGGCCGCCGGCGCTGATCACCTCCCGCTCGGCGCGCCGGCACGCCCGAACGCGCGTCGTTCCCTGTCCTGGGGGTGGGCTCGATCCTGTACAGCGGCGCGGCCATGGCGGGCACCTCCTGGTTCGCCTTCCGACTGTCTGATCGACGGGCGGCCACCTGGTCGCTCGTTCGCGCTCGTGCACAGCAGCGGCCTGATCCACGGCACCCTGGCGCGGCCTTACCCCTTGGCGCGGCTGCTCGTCTTCATCTCGACGACTCACCGTGTGATCTTCAGACAGACCCGACGGCCGAGTTCACTTGTCGCGTGGCGGGTGGCCCTGCCGGGGTCATTCGACACCGATCCGACGCCGGATACCCGATCACATACGTCGCCGGCGTACGCAGGCCCGTGCGGTGGTCTCGCCCACGTCCCATGCGTAGCTGGCGCCGGCCAACTCGTCGGTGAACTCGGTCAGTTCCGCGACGGTGTAGCGGCGCAAGACGGAGACGACGCCGTCAAACACGACGACGCACCGGACGACGGGCAGCCGGCACGTTCATAGCAAGCGCGACCACCAGCACGGCGTGATGATGGAACGCCGTGGAGAGCGCCGAAAGCCGGTGAGCCCCGGCGGGACGTGCAAGGCCTTGACCGAGGCAGGGTCGCGCGCGTCGAGCGCCGGTTCGCGCCGCAGCCACGCGCCGCCACCGCCTGGGCGGAGGTCGACGATGCGCGTCGCGCCGCTGCGCGCGACTGCATCCCGGAGGCGCTCCGCGATGGGTTCGTAGGCATTGGCGGGGTTGATGACGTCGTACCGGTAGTCGGTGGTGCAATCGCGTTGCCCATGCACGCCACGGCAGGTCCCCCCAGGCACCAGTTGTGCTGCCCCGTGAGGAACGTCTTGCAAAAGCCTCCGCGACTACTGCAGGGTCGTCGGAAATGCTCGTGTCGTTCTCCTCCGCAGCTTGCCGCGTGCGCCGCCGTCTCGGGCGCCGATCCGTCGCTGTTCGTACCACCTTGGTGCTGGCGGCGGTCGTCGCCGTTGTCCCGTCGCTCGCCGCGCCGTCCGCCCGCGCCTCGGCGTGCCCCGCCATCCCGAGCGTCTGCGTCGAGGCGGAGACCGGCCAGCTCAGCGTCATGAAGCGCAAGCACCACGGGGCGAAGCTCACGTGGCGGGCGGCGGCGCTGGACATCGCCCTCGAGGAGCTCGCTGATCCGACGGTCGACGCCCCCTACGCTTTCTGCATTTACGCCGGCACCGCCGAGGCGCTGGTGAAGGACGTCGAGGTCGCCCCGGGTAGCAAGTGGCGTGGTAACCGCACCAGCTACTGGTACCGGGACGATACGGGGAGCGCCGGCGGCCTGCAGTCGATCCGGGCCCTGCCCGGCAGTCTCGGCGAGGCGCAGCTCAGCGTGACCGCGCGCGGCGACGAATTGCTCGACATCGGCTTCCCGCTGGCGGACGACCAGTTTCCGCTGCTCGTCCAGCTGGCCAACTTGAACAACGACGTCTGCTGGGAGACCGCCTTCGAGAAGACGATGTTTGCCAAGAACAGCGTCAATCGGCGCGGGGCGCTGCGCACCGTGGCCGTGCTGCGGCCGGAGCGCTGTCGCAAGGGTTCGGGCTGCGCCGTCGAGCGCCCGCTGATCGGCGCCGCGCTGTGCCGCGACCGCGTCGCCGCCGGCGGCGGCATGGCGAAGCGGATGAAGATCAAGATGGGCGATATCACGCGCTGCCGGCAGCGGGAGGCGGTCGGCAAGACCGACGGCGCCTGTGACCCGGGCCTGTGTCCGTTCTCCGATCCCGCCTGTGCCCTGCTCGACTCGAACCTGCAGCGCGGCGTGCTGCGCGCCATCGGCCACTACCAGACCAAGCTCGACGCGGCCTGCGACGACATCAGCGTCGCCGCGGTGCAGGAGAGCATGCCGGGGTGGGGGGCGCCGTGCACGTCCGCACGCACGGTCGCGGCGCTGATGGAGTGCCTCGAGACCGAGGCCTGGAGTGAGTACGGCAATGTCCTCGGCGACGCCGTGTTCGGCAGCCAGGGGACCCTGGCCGAGGACCTGCTGCGCTGCCGCAAGGAGATCGCCAAGCTGACGCAGAAGTACTCGTCGAAGTTCAACACGCTGCTGTACTCCTGCCGGCGATCGCCGATCATCCACGGCCGGCCCTGCGCCGAGGATCCGCTGATCACCGGGCAGACGATCTTCGACAATTACGTCGTCAAGCTGCGCAACTCATGTGACGACGCGAAGATCGCGCGGCTGACCTTCGGTGCGCCCTGCGACGGCCTGACCAACCTGGTCGACCTGACCAACTGCCTCGGCGGTTTGGCGCGCGACCTCGCCTTCCGCGGCGTCTCCCTCTCCTATCCGTAGGACCTGCGGCGCGGCCGGTGCCGCCGCGGGAGAGCCGTCGATACGCGCCGCCGGCGTGCGCGCCCCGCCGCGCGTGGCTCGGGCGATTCGCTGGGTTCGACGCGATGGTCGCGGCCTCCGGCACGCATAGGCAAGCCGCGCTACCACACGTCGCAGGTCTGGCTGGGGCGGAGCGCCGCGCCAGCCGCGCAGTCGTAGGCGTCGGCGAAGGCCGGAAACTGGGCGACAGTGGCGTTGACCCGTGCAGGGGCTGGGACGTGGTGGTCGACGCGAGCGAGCCAGTGTGCGGCCAGCGGATGCACGCTGGTGCACCACGATTGCGCGTCGGCGAGGAAGAATGCGCGGTCGTCGCTCGTCGCCGCCGGCGCGGCGCCGCGGCCGTGCACGGCCGCGTGCTCGCGAAAGGCGTCGTGGGCGAAGGCGATGCCCGCGACGTCGGCCAGATGTTCATCGACCGTCCGCTCGGCATCAACCGACGCGGCGGCGACGAGCGCCGCCGCCCGGTAGCCGCGTTGGTCGTACCGCGGCGCTGCCTCCTCACGCGCCAGGCGTTCGGCCAGGCAGATCTCTCGTGTGCGCAGACCGTCCTGGGATCTCGAGAGCCAGTCGCGCGAGCGTCCGTCGGCATCGACCTGCCGTCCGTAGCGATCGAACGCGTGGCCGATCTCGTGGCCGATGACGGCCCCAAGCGCGCCGAAGTTGGCCGCCGCGGGCTGGGTCGCGTCGAAGTAGGGCGCCTGCGCTATGGCCAAGGGAACGACAACATCGTTGGTACGGCTGCGGTAGAAGGCATTGGCCGTCGAGGTCGGGGCCAGATCGACGCGTGGGTCGGGGCCGGAATCGAGCTGCGCCACCATCCGTTCCTGCAGGCGCGCATGGGCCGCCAGCAGATTGACGAGGTAGGCGTCGCGCCGGATCGGCAACGGCGCGGCGGCGCTGGCCGGGAGGCCGACGAGCACGCGCATCCGCCCGACCTTGTCCGTGGCGGCGCGGCGCGCGTCGGCGTCGAGCCACGCCGAGCCTTCGAGCCGGCGCACCGCCGCTCGCTGGATCGCCTCGGCGATGGCCTGCGTCGCCGCGCGGGTGTCAGCGGAAACCGCTTCCGCTTCGTACAGCGCGGCGACCTCGTCGGGCAGCGCGGCCTCGGTCGCTTCCACGCACTGTTGCCAACGTGGCCGACGATCCGTGCGTTCGTACGTGAAGCGCGTGTCGCGCACCGCCCCTGGGACGTGGGGGGCGAGGGCGCGCACCAGCGCCCAGCGCAGGTAGTCCTGTACCGCGGTCCCGTGCTCGGTGAGCAGTTCGCGCACCGCCTCAAGATAGGGCACCGAGACGACGCCGACGATCGCCGGGTTTCCGAGGCCGGTCGCGGCGAGGTACTCGGCAAACGGCAGCGGCGCCATGCGCCCGTCGAAGTCGCCGCGTTCCAACCGTTCGGGACGGCTGTCGAACGGCCGGCCCGCCGCCGGCGGCGGCAGGGCGGCGGCCAAGCGCCGCTCGACGAACAGGACGCGCGCCGCGCCCGCGCGTGCCTCGGTGTGCGCGTCCAGCTGGCCGAGCATGGACGTCACGTACGAGGTGTAGCGCTTCATCCGGCGACGTCCGTTGATATCGGTGTCCGCGAATGCCGGTGGCGGCAACGTCGTCGGTCCGACAACCACCATGCTCTGACCCGGCGCATCCCAGTCGCGGTCCACGACCGCGGCGAAGAGCGCGGGGATGCGGACGCGGTGCAGCGCCGCGAGCGCCAACAGTAGCGCTCGCGCATCGCTGCCGGCGTTGATGGCGTCCACCACGGGCGCCACGTCTCGCAGGGCTCGTTGCGCGGCGGCCGCGTCGTCCATGCACGACGCATAGAAGGTCGCGGCTTGGGGACCCGATTCCCCGCCCGCCTCCGCGGAGAGCCGCTCCCAGAGCCAGAGCCGCGATCGCTCGTGCACTCCATCCAGGCCTCGGCCGATGATGGGCCGGTCGGGCCTCGGCGGATTGGCGTTCATCCAGGGGTTGCAGGCGTACCGGTAGAAGTCCTCGCAGGGGTCTACGTCGGCATCAACCGGTGCGGGGGCGAGGCTCGTGCGGTATGCGCGCTGGGCATCCGCGATCGCGGCGGCCGGCGGGCGGTGGTCGTCGCTGCAGCTTGCGAGTCCCGCCGCGCAGGCGGCAACCGCGAGGATCGGCGTTCTGTGCGCCAGCGCCCAGGCCATGCCAATCGCGCTTGCCATCGAGCCTGCGGCACCGTCAAGGTCCCGCACACCAGCTGTCGCGCACACCAGCCCGCATCGCGCCGGGCATGGGCCGACTCGCCGTGTGTCGAAGTTGACTACTTGCTGAAAGCGCGTGCGCGCCTGCTCACCAACGAGCGCCAGAATGCTGGCCGGCCCATCGTGGCGCCGGCCACGTGGCGATGCCCGGCTAGGCCTCGCGGCCGCCTTTCGCGAGGCCCAGAACATAGGCCGCGACGCAGCATGCCAGCAGCGGCCACACGCACACCGCCATTACGCGCGCGCGCCCGTGCGTTGCCAGCAGCGAGATGCGCGCGCAATCGAGGAGGCGCCGAATCGGGTAGGGCTGCCGGCCCTGCCACAGACGCGGCCGCAACGCCGCGTGCGCGGCGGCCGTCCGCTGGCCGCGGCGATACTGATCGGTGAGCATGGTGATCGGATCGGTGGGATTGGCGTGCGCCGCGCACACGTCCGGCGCCCAGACCGGTTTCAGGGCGTCGGGCAGGCGATCGGCGAACTCCGTGTCCTCGCCGGTGCGCAGGTCGGCGCGGAAGAGACCGTACTCCTCGAACAGGGCGCGCGCGAAACTCGCGCCGTAGCGGTGGCCGAAGACCTCCGGAACACCGGGCAGCCGCCGGCCGAAGAGCGCGTAATGGCTGGCCGTCGCGAAGGGATTGCCCGGATTGCTGTTGAGGAGGGCGGTCGCCACCGCCGGCGCCCCCTCACGATGGCGCCGCAATCGATGCTCCGCCCATCCCGCCTGCGCCGTGCAGTCGCTCTCGAGGAACGCCACGAACGGGGCGCTCGTCGCGGTGATGCCCACGTTGCGTGTCGCTCCCGGCCACAACACGCCCTCCCGGTCGATGATGCGGATCTTGTCCGCGAACCGCCGCAGTCGCTTGATCGGATCGCCGCCGCCGGAATTGACGACGACGATCTCCAGCGGCACCCCTTGCGCCAACAGGGAGCCGACCGCGCGCACCAGGTGCACAGGGGCACCGACCGACATCACCACGACGGCGAGGTCCGGCACCGGGCGCCGACGCGCGGCGTCCTCCTCCCCGTCTGCGGGCGGCGCCGGCATCCAGAGCAAACCGTCCTCCGTATGCGGCGGAAAGTACGATCGGTCGGCCGGGACCTCTTCCAACACCAAGCCGACGTCGTCGGCGAGGTAGTCGTAGCCAATCGCCTGATACCGCTGACTCGGATCGAGATACTTGTAGAGGTCGCGGCGGGCGCGTCGCCGCTCGGGCGCAATCATCTTCAGGTGATAGAGATTGAGATCCGAGCGCAGCAGCGTGTGCTTCGGTTCGGCTGGAAACCACAGGCCGTGCAGGGGTTGATCGGAAAAGCGCCGTTCCGTGATCAGAGGGAAGAGTCGGAACTGGACCTTCTGACCCCAGACGCCGTCGACCCGGTAGGCACTCGGCGTGTACATCTCGCGCAGCCGGAAGCCCCAGGCGACCGGCCCGGACGCCTTCGTCATCTCGCGAATTCCCTCCGCGGCGCCCCGTTCGAGCCGCTCGTCGGGGTCGATCCCCAGCACCCAGTCCGCGCCCAGCTCCCGTGCGCGCACCAGGAGAGCCCGCCGGCGCGTCGGTTCGTCGCTGTAGAACTCGTCACTGCAGCGGTCGTCGAACGCGATCCAGCCGTCGACGATGGGCTCCAGGTTCTGTAAGAGGTCGGGAACCAGGTGGGCATCGTAGCGGAACGAGAACAGCGCCAGCAGCAGCGGCCGTCGTCGCGGACGAAGCCGCTCCCGGCCGTTGCGAGTCCGAATCGCGTGCAGCAACATCGAGGATCTCGTCAGCGCCGCGCGGCGCGGTGTCGCTCGCCCGCATCCGGCCGGACCGGATGATGCGGATGCGCCCGCGACGCGGGCGGTGCCTGTTGCGTTCCGACCTTACGGGCGCGCGCCATGCCGGCCGCGTAGGCGCCGACGCAGCACGTCAACAGCGGCCAGGATGCGACCGACAACAATCGGCGTGCTCCCCGCGTCGAGCGGAGGGAGAGCGTTGCACTCTTCGCCAGCCGGAAGATGGCCAGGCGCGCGATCGACGAGAGTCGGTAGCCGGACGGGTTGGCGCCGGCCGAGCGCTGACCGCGCTCGAACTGGTCGCGCAGCATGCGTCGGAACGCGGTCGGCGTCGCATGCACCGTCACGACTCCCGGTGTCCAGGCCGGTCGCAACGCCTCTGGAAGACGGGCGAGATACTCCGTGTCCTCGCCGATCCGCAGGTCCTCCCGGAACAGTCCATACTGGTCGAACAGGGGGCGCGCGAGGCTGGCGCCGTAGCGCAGCGTGTCCTGCAGCGGCGTATCCGGCAGGCGGCAGACGAAGAGGGCGAGATGGCTCGCCCAGGCGAACAGGTTGCGCGGACTGCTCGGCATGAGGGCGCTGGCGACAGCCGGCGTTCCGGCGAGGTGCGCGTCGAGGCGAGCGCTCGCCCACCCGTCCGCGGCGAGGCAGTCGGCGGCGAGGAAGGCGACGAAGGGGGCGCGCGTCGCCTGGATGCCGAGATTGCGAGCCGCGCCGGGGAGCAGGATCTCTTGGCGGTTGATGACCTGGATGTCGGTCGCCCGGCCGGCCAGCACCGCCGCGGCGTCGCCGCCGCCGGAGTTGACCACGACGATTTCCAGGGCAAGGGCCTGGCGCCGCAGCGAGGCGACGGCCGACGTCAGTTCCAGCGGTGCGCCGACGGAGAGGACGACGACCGCGAGTTGCGCCTCGTCACCGCGGTGCGGCGCGGCGTCGCCTGCCACGCGCAGAGGCTCCAGCAGCTCGCGGCGCGCCAGGTCGCAGGCCGGCACATCCGCAGCGGATCGCTCTGACAATGCGCGTCCTCCTCTTCCTCGTCCTATGGGATTGTCGCCCCGCTTGCCCGTCCAGGGCAACGCCGCTTCTCGCCCGCGACGCCGCGCCCGGCGGCTGTTGCGGATGACGCGGCACCGTCGGTCATGTTATCGCAACACTCCCCTCTAACGAACAGAAAGGACCTCAGCATGAGCTTCTTCGGAAAGATTCTCGAGAAACTGGGTTTCGGCTCGGCGCAGGCAGCCACGCCTCCGGCAGCCGATCCGACGGTGTCGCCGGCTGCTCCCGCCCCTGGCGCTGCCCCGATGGCGGCCGCTCCGCCGTCGCAGCCGATCGCGGTGGTTGACGTGGTCGCGCAGTTGGGCGAACTCGCGGCCGCCAACCCACAGAAGCTCAACTGGAAGGCCTCGATCGTCGACCTGCTGAAGCTCCTCGACATCGACAGCAGCCTCGCGGCTCGCAAGGAACTCGCCACCGAACTGCACTGTCCGGCCGATCTCATGGGCGATTCCGCCACGATGAACATGTGGCTGCACAAGACGGTACTCAAGAAGATCGCCGACAACGGCGGCAACGTGCCAGCGGACCTCTGGAGCTGACGACGGTTGACGGCGCTGCGGCGCGGCATCCGCCTGGGAATCCGATACGGATGCACCGCGCACGCGACGCGTCCGTTCGTTGACTCATGACCACGATCCCCTTCGACCCCGATGCCCTGCGGGCGCGCTATCGCGCCGAGCGCGACAAGCGGCTGCGTGCCGACGGCAATGAGCAGTACGTCGAGATGGCGGGGCGCTTCGCCCAGTATCTCGACGATCCGTACACGGCGCCCGTCGAGCGGGCGCCGCTCACCGATGCGGTGGAGGTGGTGGTCATCGGCGGCGGCTTCGGCGGCCTGCTGGTCGGCGCGCGGCTGCGGCAGGCGGGTATTGACGACGTTTGCCTGATCGAGAAGGGCGGTGACGTCGGCGGCACCTGGTACTGGAACCGCTATCCGGGCGCCGCCTGCGACGTCGAGTCGTACGTCTACCTGCCGCTGCTCGAAGAGATCGGGTACGTACCGCAGGAGAAGTACTCGCGCGCGCCGGAGATCCTCGAGCACAGTCGTAACCTCGCCCGCCACTTCGGCCTCTACGAGCGCGCCTGCCTGCAGACCGAGGTGACCGGCATGCACTGGGACGAGGCGGAGCGGCGCTGGATCGTCGCCACCAACCGCGGCGACCGCCTGCGGGCGCGCTACGTCATCATGGCCAACGGGCCGCTGCACCGCCCGAAGCTGCCCGGCATTCCCGGCGTCGAGAGTTTCGCCGGCCACGCCTTCCACACCAGCCGCTGGGATTACGCATACACCGGCGGTACCAGCGACGGGAACCTCGACCACCTGCGCGACAAGGTGGTCGGCATCATCGGCACCGGCGCCACCGCCGTGCAGTGCGTGCCGCACCTCGGCGCGGCGGCGCAGCACCTGTACGTGTTCCAGCGCACGCCGTCGTCGATCGACGTGCGCGACAACCGGCCGACCGACCCGGACTGGGCGGCGCGCCTGGAACCGGGCTGGCAACGCCGGCGCATGGACAACTTCAACAATCTCGTCTCCGGCCTCTTCGAGCCCGAGGACCTGGTCCAGGACGGCTGGACCGACATCATCGGCAAGCTGCTGCTGCGCCTGCGCGAGGCGGCCGCCGAGGGCGCGCCGATGCGCCTCGCCGAGAGCCTCGAGCTGGCCGACTTCGAGAAGATGGAGCAGATCCGCGCCCGCGTCGAGGCGCTGGTCGCCGATCCCGCCACCGCCGCGGCGCTGAAGCCGTTCTACCGCCAGTTCTGCAAGCGCCCCTGCTTCCACGACGAGTACCTGCAGACCTTCAACCGGCCCACCGTCACCCTGGTCGACAGCGAGGGCCGGGGCGTCGAGCGCATCACGCCGCACGGCGTCGTCGTCGCCGGCCGCGAGTATGCCCTCGATTGTCTCATCTACGCGACCGGCTTCGAGGTTGGCACCGAGTACGCGCGCCGCGCCGGCTACGAGGTGATCGGCCGCGACGGCCTGACGCTGACCGAGAAATGGCGCGAGGGCGCCGCCACCCTGCACGGCTTGTACAGCCGCGGGTTCCCCAACTGCTTCATCGTCAGCTTGGTGCAATCGGGCTTCTCGGTGAACTTCCCGCACATGCTCGACGAACAGGCGAAGCACCTGGCGTACGTGCTCACGCAGGCGCGCGAACGCGGCGCGACGCGCATAGAGACCAGCCAACAGGCCGAGGACGAGTGGGTGCAGACGATCATCGACCTGTCGCGCATGAGCCTCGACTTCCTCGAGTCGTGCACGCCCGGCTACTACAACAACGAAGGCCGCCCGGCGGAGCGCGGCGCCCGCAACGGCTTTTACGGTGGCGGCTCGCCCGCCTTCATCCGCCTGCTCGAGGACTGGCGCGCGCGGGGCGACCTGGCCGGCCTCGATCTGGGCTGAGATCCGAGGCGCGGATGGTGAGTGAGGGGGAGCCCGAGCCCGTGCGTGGGGTGAGCCCGTATCCGCCAATCGGACCGCCCGCGCCCGGCGGCGCCCGACCCTTCTGGTCGGTGATGATTCCGCTCTGCGATCCCGACCCCGCCCACCTGCGCGCGGGGCTGGGTGCGCTGCTGCTGCAGGAGCCCGACCGGGCGGACATGGAGATCGTGCTGGTCGACGACGCCTCAAGCGATATCGCGTGGCTGGATCCGTGGCTGGCGGACCTGGAGCTGGGCGATTGTCTGCGCCTGGTGCGCCAGGAGCACCGGGTCGGCATCGGCGGCAACTGGAACGACTGCGTGCGCCACGCGCGCGGCGAGTGGGTGCACATCCTGCACCAGGACGACCTCGTCCGGCCGGGTTTCCACGACCGCCTGCGCTCGCTGATCGGCGACTGCCCCGACGCCGGTGCCGCCTTCTGCCGCGACACGGTCATCGACGACACCGGGCGCACCGTCGGCTCGCAGCGCCTCATCCGCCCGACGCCGGGGATCGTCGACGACTGGATCGAGCACGTCTTCGTCGGCCTGCACCTGCGCGCCTCGGCGCTGGTGGTGCGGCGCGCCGTCTACGAGGCGCTGGGCGGCTTCCGCCTCGATCTCGACTACGCCCTCGATTGGGACATGTGGAAGCGCATCGCCGCCGCCTGGCCATTGGCCTACTGGCCCGAGGCGCTCGTCTCGTACCGGCGCCACGCGGCCTCGGCCTCGAACGGCTTCCAACGCTCCGGCGCCAACCTGGTCGAAATCGCGCGCAGCATCGCGCTGTCCGAGGCGCTGCTGCCGTCGCAGAGCGCCGCCGCGACGACGCGCCGCACGCGCGAGAACTACGCCCGCTACGGCGCCAACCTGGCATGGACGGCGTTGGCCGACGGCGACCTGCGCACCGCGGGCGCGCAGCTGCGCGGCGCCCGCCGGCTCGGCTCGACGCGTGTGGTCGCCCGCGCCTTGCTTCAGCAGGCGCAGCGCGCCTGGCGCGTCGCGCGCACCCCGCCGCGCTGATGGCGGTTGCCGGGCGCCATCTCGCGGGGCTGCGCCAGGTGCTGCACAGCGGCGCCGCTGCCGCTGCCGCGGCGGCCAACGGCATGACGGCGCCCTCAGCCGGTGGTGCGCAGACCGCTGGCGATGGCATTGAGCGTTAGCAGCAAACGCCCGAGCAGCGGCGCGGCTTCGGCATCTTCGCCGGCGGCGCGCGCGACGCGCCAGGCGCGCAGCAGCGCGATCTGCTCGCGGTGCAGGGCGCGCAGGGCGTCGTGGCGCATGGCGATGGTGCGCGACAGGCGCGGCCGCCGGCTCGCCAGGGGGGCGCCGAACAGATGCTCGAGCTGGTGCCGCGTGCGCGCCAACTCGGCCAGGATGTCGTCCAGCAGGCGCTGCCGGAGGGCGGCGTCGTCGACTAGGGCGGCGTAGTCGCGCATCACCTCGGCGTCGGCGGTGAGGATGCTGGTGGAGACGTTGGTGAGCAGGAAGCGCAGCGGCGGCCAGTCGCGGGCCGCCGCCAGCGCGGTCGCCGCGTCCGCGTCGTCCGCGGCGAGGCGTTCGAGCGCCGTGCCGACGCCGTACCACCCCGACAGATAGAAGCGCGCCTGGCTCCAACTGAACACCCACGGGATGGCGCGCAGGTCGGCGAGCGTCGCCTGGCCGCTGCGACGCGCCGGCCGCGAGCCGATCTTGCTCGCCTCGATGACGTCGATCGGCGTCGCCTGGCGGAAGAAGGTGGGGAAGCCGTCCGCTTGCAGCAGGGCCCCGTAGGCCGCCCGGCTGGTGGCGGCGCAGCGGTCCATCACCGGCTGCAGCGGGTGTGGTTCTGGCGCGGCGCCGGTGTGGCGCAGCGTCGCGGCGGTGACGCCGGCGAGCAACAGCTCGAGGTTGTAGGTGGCGCTGACGAGGTTGGCGTACTTCTGCGCGATCACCTCGCCCTGCTCGGTGATGCGCACGTCGCCGCCGAGCGAGCCGTGCGGCAGGGCGGCGATGAAGCGGTCGGTGGGCCCAGCGCCGCGGCTGATGGTGCCGCCGCGGCCGTGGAAGAAGCGCAGCCGCACGCCGGCGTCGCGCGCCACTGCGGTGAGGGCGGCCTGGGCACGGATCAGCGCCCACTGGCTGGCCCAGATGCCGCCGTCTTTGTTGCTGTCGCTGTACCCCAGCATCACCTGCTGCACGCGCCCGCCGCCGGCGGCGTCGGCGGCGGCAGCCAGGCTGCGTTGGGTGATCGGATGGGCGAGGAAGCGGCGCAGGATGTCGGGCGCGCGCTGTAGGTCCTCGATGGTCTCGAACAATGGCACCACCGGCAGGGGGCAGGACAATCCGTCCGTCGCCATCGTCGCCAGCCCGGCCTCGCGCGCCAGCAGGTAGACGACCAGCAGGTCGGAGAGATCGCGCGTCATGCTGACGATCAGCGCCCCGAGGCCATCGCGGCCGTGCGACGCGAGGTGGTCGACCAGCACCCGGTAGGTGTCGAGCACCGCGTCGGCGGCCGGGCCGGCGCTGGTGCCGGGCAGGGTGAAGGGGCGGGGCGAGCGCAGCTCGGTGTCGAGCAGGGCGAGTCGGCGCGGCTCGTCCATGGCGGCGAAGTCGCTGTCGGCCAGCCCGGCGGCGGCGAGGAGTTGGCTGACGGCGGCGTCGTGGGAGGCGCTGTTCTGGCGCACGTCGAGCGCCGCGAGGTGGAAGCCGAGGCTGCGCACGACGAGCAGCGGCGGGCGCACGTCGGCGGCGGCGAGACGGCCGGCGCCGGCGTCGAGCAAGGCGCCGTGCAGCAGCGCCAGGTCGGCTTCGAGCTCGGCGGCGCGCCGGTAGGCACCGGCCGGCGGGTCGCCGAGGCGGGCGAGCATCAGGTTGACGAACTGCCGGAACGGTTCGTCCGGGTTGCGGGCCACGGCGGCACGACCCGCTTCGCCGAGCCCGGCGGCGGCGGCGGCGACCGCCTCGGACAAGCGCGCGGGCGGTGCCTGCAGGCGGTCGGAGAAGCTCAGGCGCGCCGCCAGGGCGGCGAGCTGGCCGCGCAACAGCGCGCGCGCCGCGCCGCGCAAGGTGGCGAGCGTGTCGCGCGTCACCGCGGCGGTGACCAGGGGATGGCCGTCTCGGTCGCCGCCGACCCAGGAGCCGAAGGTCAGGCGCGGGGCGCGCTGCGGACCGCCGAGCAGGGCGGTGTCCCAGCCCATGCCGCGCCAGGCGGCGCGCAGGCGCTGGTCGAGGAGCGGCAGGGCCTGCGGGAACACGGTGGAGAGGTAATGGACGACGTTGCGCACCTCGGAGGTGACATCCGGTTTCTCCAGGAAGATCTCACCGGTGCGCCACAGGCGCTCGAGGGCCACCTTGACGTCGTCGCGGATCGCCTGCTGTTCGGCCGGCGTCCACATGCGGTTCTCACGCCGCACCTGCAGCAGGTACAGGTGGCGGTGCTGTTCGAGAACCGTGGCGCGCTTGGCCTCGGTCGGGTGGGCGGTGAGTACCGGCTCGACGCGGATCGATTCGAGGGCGGCGGCGATGGTCTCCGGATCGAGCCCGGCGTCGGAGAGGACGCGCAGCGTGTGGCCCCACAGACCGGGCTCCTGGGTCGGCCCGTGCAAGGTCTCCACCACCCGCCGGTGCTGCGCGGCGGCGTTCTCCTCGGCGTGGTTGAGGAGCTGGAACGCGATCGAGTAGGCCTGCGCGGCGCGCGCTGGCAGGGGCTCGTCGTCGGCGGCCGGCAGCCAGGGCAGCCGCTGCGCCAGCTCGCGCTCGCCCATGTCGGCCAGCACCTCGGCGAAGCAGCCGATCAGGAAGGCGAGATCGCGCTCGACCTTGACGAACTCGGGGGACAGGGCGGGGCGGGCGTCGGACATGGCGTCGCGTCCATCTCACGTTAGCAGATTGCATCGGCGCCGACCCAGTGTCCTCGGCACGCGGCCGCGTTCCCTTGCGGGCGGGTGTATTCCGATGGACCTTGCGCGACATGACGACGCGCGTTGCCGCTCTCGCGGTCGCGGAATGTCGCCGCGGCGTCGGCACCGCGGCGGTGATCCTGGCGGCGATCGCGTCGCGCTCGGGTGTGGACGCGCAGACGAGAAGCTTCGTCTGCGGCGACGGACAGACCATCACGTTGACGGTCAGCGGGCCGAATTCGATTTTGGCCGCGCCGGTCGAAGGCGCCACGCTCGCGTTGCAGAAGAGTCCGAACGATCCGCTGTTCTTCACCTTCGGCGACTACCGCGTGCAGAGCGCGCCGAACCAGACGGTGCGAGCGGCTCGCCGAGGGCGAGGTCGAGAATCCCTGCGGGCCGGGCATGCGGTCGGTTCCGGAGACCGACCGCTGCGTGCCGTTGGGAACGAGCGCGACCAACGAGTTCCTGCCGATGTGGGGACGCTCGTTCGGCGGCATTGCCCGCGAGGGGCCGTCGATCAAGGCGCCGAAACTGGCGCGCGTCGCCGCAGGCGACCACATCCAGATCCTGAAGGGCATGGACGCGATCAGCGACGGCTACGACTGGTTCGAGATCGAGTTTAATGGACGCCGCGGCTTTCAGTGGGGCGAAATCATGCGCTCCGAGGACCCGCTGCCGAATGTTCTTGCGCAGTGCGAGCGCCTTCAGGCGTCGCGTGTAGAACCCGTCGCCGCAGGCGAGGTCGAGGACGCGCGCGCCGCGGCCGTCGCCGGCCAGGCGCGTGATCGTGCAGGCCTCGAGATGCAGGCGCCAGGGCGCGCGCCTGGCCTCGCTGTACTGGGCGCCAATCGCGTCGTATTCCGCCATGCTGGGGCGCCTGCGGTCGCCAAAGCACGGCGACGTGCCGACCCGCCAGCACGGGGTTCCAGATGCGGAACGCGGACGACGGTATCGTCGCGGGGACGCCCGCGGCGCGGGTCTCGCGCGCCGGTTGTGTGATCGCGGGCGGGGTCAATCGTGACCGCCGATCGGCGGGCAGACCCGACGCCGATTCACAGTCGACCGGTGCTGCCGGAATGTATCCTGCTCGCACGGCCGACCGTTGCGGACTCGTCCCGCTCGCGCCGCCAGTCGAGCAGCGCCTCGGCGGCAATGCCGTGCTAGACTTCCGTCCACCATGCCCGGTGAGACGCGCTTCGATCTCGAGCTGCTCGGGTACCGCAACGACCTGGCGCGCGAGCAGGTGCTGCGCTTTCTGAGCGGCCAGCCGGGTCTGGCGCCGGTGGGGCGCGACACGCCGCTGCCGCAGCGCCTCGGCGGCGGTCTCGAGCACGCCAGCGGGCTGCGCCTGCTCGGCGCGCTGCGCGCCCTCGGCGCGGCGGTGCGCCTGGTGCCGAGTGCCGGCGACGCCGTGGGCCCGGTCCGCCCGCCGGCCGCACCGCCGCCGCCGGCACCGCCGCCGCGCCGCGCCGAGGGCGCGCGGCTGGTCCTCGGCGCCGTGCTGGTAGCGCTCGGTGCCGCCGGGCTGGCGCGCCTGCTGCCGCTGCCGCGCCCGCTGCCACCGCGGGCACCGCTGCTGGCGCCAGCGCCGGCCGCGGCCCCGGCCGAGAGCGGCGCCGGCGCGCCGCGGCAGCTCAACGAGCGCGCGGTGGCGCTCAATGCCGCCGGCGAGTACGCCGACGCCGCGGCGCGCCTGCGCGACGCGCTGGCGCGCGATCCGGCCGCGCCCGCCCTGCGGCGCAATCTGAAGACCGTGTTGCAGAACTGGGCGGTCGCCGAACTCAACGCCGAGCGTCCCGCCGGCGCCGTGCCGCTGCTCGAGGAGGCCCTGGCGATCGAGGAGGACGGGGCGCTGCTCAGCGCCCTCGGCATCGCGCAGGTGCGCCAGGACGAGTGGCAGCAGGGGCGCGACACGCTCGAGCGCGCCACCGCGCTCGGCGCCGCCGATCCTGCCACCCTGACCGCGCTGGCCAAGGCATACCGCCAGCTCGGCGACCGCGCGGCGGCGGTCGAAGCGCTGCATCGGGCGCGCGACGCTGGCGCGCAGGGCGGCGACTTCGATGCCATGACGGCGCGCCTCGAACGCGAGCTCGACGCCGAGTGGGACTTCGACGAGCTGCGCAGCGCCCACTTCGCCATCGGCTTCGCCGCCGGCGAGCGCGACAGCCAGGCGGCCGCGGATCTGGTGGCGCGCGAGCTCGAGGACGCCTACTTCCACGTCGGCAACAAGCTCGATCTCTATCCCGGCGAGCGGGTGCCGGTGGTCCTGTACCCGAGCGAGGACTTCCACGACGTGACGCAGACGCCGAGCTGGACGGCGGGCGTCTACGACGGGCGCATCAAGCTGCCCGTCGGCGGCCTGGTCGTGGGCGATCACGACGTCCTGCAGCGCACGTTGCGGCACGAGTATGGCCACGTGCTGGTGCACCAGCTGACGCGCGGCCGCGTGCCGGTGTGGATGAACGAGGGGGTGGCGATCTGGGCGGAAGAGGGGCGCGACGGCGACCGCGCCGCCTGGGCCAGCGAGACCATCGCCGGCCGCGAGTTGTTCCGCCTCGCCGATCTTGGCGGCTCGTTCACCGGCCTGCCGGCGCCGCGCGTGCCGACGGCCTATGCGCAGAGCTACCTGGCGGTGCGCGCTCTCGTCGATCGGCACGGTCCGCGCCGCCTGCGCGACCTGCTCGAGCGCCTCGGCGCCGGCGAGCCCTTCGACGCCGCCTTCGCCGCGGCGATGTATGAAGAGCCGGCGGCGTTCGACGCGGCGCTGATCGAGCGGCTGACGGGCCCGGGGTGAACGGGGGGCACGGCGTCGCCGCGCCCGCCAGCCCGCGACAAGCCACGTCGGCCGTGCTACGCCGCTGATCCATGTCCCCTCCCGCCGGCATGCTTACCGAGGCCGAGCTGCGCGACCTGGTCGGGCGCGGCGAGATCGACACCGTCCTGGTCGTCTTCCCCGATCTGTACGGCCGCCTGGTCGGCAAGCGCTACGACGCCGGCTTCTTCTGCAGTCAGGCGCTCGCGCACGGCATGCACGCCTGCGACTACCTGCTCGCCTGCGACATGGAGATGGATCCGGTGCCCGGCTACCGCTTCACCTCCTGGCAGAAGGGCTACGGTGACGTGCGTTGCATGCCCGACCTCGCCACCCTGCGCCGCGCCGCCTGGCTGTCGCGCACGGCGCTGGTGCTGTGCGACGTCCACGTCGAGCCCGGCGAGGCGCTGGTCGACGTCGCGCCGCGCACCATTCTGCGCCGCCAGCTCGAACGCGCCGCCGCCGCCGGCTACACGGCGATGGGCGCCTCCGAGCTCGAGTTCTTCATCCTGCGCGAGACCTACGAGTCGGCGCACGCCAAAGGCTTTGACAGGCTCGACCTCGCCGGCTGGTTTATCGAGGACTACCACACCCTGCAGGCGAGCAAGGTCGAGCCGCTGGTCGGCGCCATGCGCCGCCTCGTCGCCGCCTCCGGCGTGCCGGTGGAATCGTCGAAGGGCGAATGGGGCCCGGGCCAACACGAACTCAATCTCCAGTACACCGGCCTGCTCGAGATGGCCGACCGGCACGTCATCTACAAGCAGGCGGCGAAGGAGATCGCGTTGCGTCAGGGCGCCGCCGTGACGTTCATGGCCAAGCTCGACGAACACCTCGCCGGCAGCTCGATGCACATCCACTCGAGCCTGTGGAGCGAGGGCGGCGCGCGCGCCGCCTTCGACGCGCCGGCGCCGGCGGCGGGCGTGCTGCCCGACCTGTGCCGCTGGTGGCTTGGCGGTCTCATGCACCACGCCCGCGCCTGTACGCTGCTCTTTGCGCCCTACGTCAACTCGTACAAGCGCTTCTGCGCCGGCTCGTTCGCGCCGACGGCGATCGCCTGGGCGCTCGACAATCGCACCGCCGGCTTCCGCATGGTCGGGCACGGGCCGTCGCTGCGCGTCGAATGCCGCATTCCCGGCGCCGACGCGAACCCCTACCTGGCCTTCGCCGCGACGCTCGCCGCCGGCCTCGACGGCATCGCCAACCGCATCGAGCCGCCGCCGCGCTTCGACGGCGACGCCTACGGCGCCACCGAGCTCACCCGCGTGCCGGCGACGCTGCCGGAGGCGATCGCCGCCTTCGACGCCTCACCGCTGTTCCGCCCCGCCTTCGGCGCGGCGGTGGTCGAACACCTGCTGCACTTCGCCCGCACCGAACAGCGCAAGTTCGACGAGACGGTGACCACCTGGGAGCGGCGGCGCTACCTGGAGCGGGCGTGAACGGGGCGGCGCCGCGGCGCGCCCCGGACACGTCGCTGCGCCTGGTGGGGATCTCGTCCTACCCGCGCGGCGGCAGCGGCGTGCGCAGCGCGTTCTCGCTGCCGACGGGTTACGTCGACGCGCTGCGCGCCGTCGGCGCCGTGCCGATCGTCCTGCCGACCGGCGAGCGCGACCCCGGCCGGCTGCTCGAACCGCTGGCGGCGCTGGTCGTCTCCGGCGGCGGCGACGTCGACCCGAAAGTCTACGGCGGCGGCGACCACGACATGGTCTATTCGGTGAACGAGGAACGCGACGCCTTCGAGCTCGGGCTGACGCGCGCCGCGCTCGCCGACACGCGCGTGCCGCTGCTGTGCATCTGCCGCGGCCTGCAGGTGCTCAACGTCGTCTGCGGCGGCACGCTGCACCTGCATCTGCCCGACGCCGTCGGCGCGGCGGTGGAGCACCGCCTGCCGGAACGCACGCCGACCGCGCACGCCATTCGCGTCGACCCCGACAGCCGCCTGGCCGCCATCCTCGGCACCACCACCTGTGAGGTGGTGTCGTGGCACCACCAGGCCATCGAACGCCTCGGCGCCGGCCTGCGCGCCGTGGCGTGGGCCGACGACGGCGTCATCGAAGCGGTGGAGCACGTCACCCACCCATGGTGCATCGCCGTGCAATGGCACCCCGAGATGCAACTCGACGACCCTGTCCAGCAGCGCCTCTTCGCGGCGTTGGTGGGTTCATGACCCCACGAGCCGGCGGCGCGGAGTCCGCAGAGCTGCGCCGAGACGTCGAGAGCGGTCGATCGTCGGAATGGCCACCCATGTCCGACTGGATCCTCTCTCCTCGAACCTCCGCGTCTCGGCGTTGAAGTCTTTTTCCGAAGGGAGCCCCATGTCCACACGCCTCGCCAACAAGGTCGCCCTCGTCACCGGCGCCGGCAGCGGCATCGGCCGCGCCGCGGCGCGCCGCTTCGCCGCCGAGGGCGCCCAACTGGTGATCGCCGACTTCGTCGAGGCGCGCGGCCGCGAGACGGTGGCGCTGATCGCCGAGGCCGGCGGCGAGGCGGACTTCGTCCACGTCGACGTCGCTCGCCCGGCCGAGGTGGCGGCGATGATCGCCTTCGCCGAGCGCCGCTTCGGCGCCCTGCACGTGTTGTTCAACAACGCCGGCATCTTCCCCGACGCGGACGGCTCGGTGCTCGACACCGACGAAGCGGTCTTCGACGAGGTCATCGGCGTCAATCTCAAGGGCGTCTTCTTCGGCTGCAAGTACGGCATCCCGGCCCTGCTGCGCGCCGGCGGCGGCTCGCTGATCAACACCGCCTCGTTCGTCGCCGTCCTCGGCTCGGCGACGGCGCAGAGCGCCTACACGGCGTCGAAGGGCGGCGTGCTGGCGTTGACGCGCGAGATCGCCGTCGAGTTCGCGCGCCAGGGCCTGCGCGCCAACGCCCTGTGCCCGGGTCCGGTCAACACGCCGCTGCTGCAGACGCTGCTCGCCGACCCGGCGGCGCGCGCTCGCCGCCTCGTGCACCTGCCGATGGGCCGCCTCGCCGAGGCCGAGGAGATCGCCAACGCGGCGCTGTTCCTCGCCTCCGACGAGTCGTCCTACGTCAACGGCACCGCCTTCCTCGTCGACGGCGGCGCCGCCGGCGCCTACGTCACCGCGCTCTGACGCGAAGCCGTCGCCCGCCGCGCGGCGCCGGTGCGGATCAGCCCGCGGCGCCGCACAGGCGCGCCTCGAGCGCGGCGATGCGGGCCTGCAGCGGCGCCACCGCCTCGGTCACCTCCGCTTCGCTGAAGCGCGGCGTGATGTGCTGCGGGCAGTTCCAGTCGAAGGCCGCCACCGCGATCACCAGCGCGGGCTCGACGCGCGCCGCGTAGCCGGGCAGACGCAGTCGTTCGAGCAGCGGCGCGTCGTCGCCGGGTCGACGATGCGCGCGTGGCCGAGCCGCTTCAGGCGCCGCTGGTTGGGGTAGTCCATGAAGAACACCGAAACGCGGTCGTCGCCGGCCAGGTTGCCGACGCTGACGTACTGGCGGTTGCCGCGGAAATCGGCCAGCGCCAGCGTCGCCTCGTCGAGCACCCGCACGAAGCCGCGCGGCCCGCCGCGATGCTGCACATACGGCCAACCGGTCTCGGAGACCGTCGCCATGTAGAAACTGTCGCGGGCGGCGATGAACGCCGCTTCCTCCGGCCCCAACCTGTCGTGCCCGGCGCCGGCACCGGTCTCCATGCGCGCATACGCGGCACGACTGCCGGCCCGCTCCTGTGCCCGACGAACCGCCGGCGTAAAGGCCAACTGAGCAAATCGATGTGGCATTCATCCTCCGCTCTATGCCGATCCTGTGCACGGCAATCATCTCGGCGAGTGAGAATAGGGCACTTCGACAAGACACTGTTGCACTTGCTGAAACAAACCCTGGATGGACCAGCTCGAGGCGATGCGTGTCTTCGGAGCAGCGGCGGATGCGGGCGGATTCGCGCGCGCGGCGCGGCAGTTGCGCGTGCGCGCCTTCGTCGAGCACGTTGGTGACCCTGCACGCCGTGCCGGAAGCGCCCTGCGCGGGTGCGCGGGCGCTCGTCCTCAGCGGGCCCAGGCGCGGGGATGGAAGGGGTAGCGAAGCATCGCCCACACATTGGGCAGCGCGGCGTGGTCGGGGAGGCCGAACGCGTCTGGCTGCGGCGCGCCGGCGGGCAGGCGGTAGGTGCCGAAGAGCACGTCGTAGAACGAGAAGAAGACGGCGAAGTTGCCGCCGGCGGCGCCCGCGTCGCGGGCGTGATGCCAGCGATGCACCGCCGGGCTGACGAAGACGCGGTCGAGAGTGCCGTACGACCAGCGCACGTTGGCGTGCGTGTACAGGCTGTACACGCGCCGCAGCGTCGCCTGGAGCGCGATCACCTCGGCGCCGAACCCGGCGAGGACTAGGGGAACGACGATCAGCACGTGCGTGGCGAGCAGTTGCAGGGGGTGGTCACGCTCGTTGGTGAGCCAGTCGATCTCCTCGGCGCTGTGGTGCACGGCATGGATCGGCCACAGCCAGCGGCCATGGAAGAGGCGGTGTTTCCAGTAGGCGCAGAGGTCGGCGAGCAGCAGCGCGGCGAGCAGTTGGGCGGCGAACGGCCAGGCGTCGAGGCGAAGGCGCGCCGCGTCGAGGTAGGCGTAACCGGTGCAGGCGAGGACCAGGGTGACCAGGCCGGTGATGGCCAGGCTGGTCAGCGGCGTGACGACGATCGGGTTGGCGAACGACAGCAACAGGTCGGCGGCACTGCCCTGCCGCCAGGCGGGCTGCCGCGGCTGCGCCGGCCACAGACGCTCGATGGTGACGAACGCGGCTGCGCAGGCGAGCAGGATCAGCGCCGGCCAGAGCAGAAAGGCATGGACGAAATCGGCGAGCGCGTGCATCGTCCGGGTCGTCAGCAAACCGCAGGCCACGACGCAGGCGAGGCGACGCGGCCGGTCAGGTCAGAGGAGGTCGGGGGCGTAGGTGACGGCGGCGTATGCGTCGCAGAACGCGTTCTCGTCGCCGGCGTAGGTGCGATCGAGCGCGACCAGGGCGGGGCGCACGGCGCTCCACAGTTGGGCGGGGCCGCCGGGCGAGTCCTTCACCACCAGCACCAGGTCGAGGCCGCGGTGGCCGACGATGTACTGGCCGCCGAGTCCGGCGGCGTACCACATGCCGACGTCGAGGGGCTGGGCACAGCTCAGCGGCGGCTCGTAGTTGCAGTCTGGTGACGCGGAGAGGCCGTGCGGATACTCGCGGTGCAGGGCGAGCGGCGCGCAGGCGTCGGTGGGCGTCTGCAGCTTGGCGCCGGCTCCGAGGCCGACGGTGTGGTTCGAGGCGCTGTTGACCCAGGTCAGGTAGCCGTCGCCGGTGTTGGCATCCTCGAACGACGGGTGGGTCATCTTGTCGGTCCACGCCGCGTCGAGTATGCGCCGTCCCGCCCAGCGGCCGTCGTGCAGCATGAGCAGGCCGACGCGCGCCATATCGAGCACGGTGGACTGCCAGGTGAAGCCGAGGATCTTGTCGGGCGCGCCGGCACTCCACTGCGAGTCGGTCATGCCCAGGGCGCCGAACACGAAGCGCTGCGCGAAGGTCTCAACCGAATCGCCGAGCCGTTCGTGGTCCTGCGCGATCGCCGTGCGAATGACGTCGCTGAGGCGGTTGATCTGGACCGCGCCGACGACATCGTACTGGTAGGTGCGGGCGCCGAACGTCAGGTCGGCGTTGTGCGCCAGCATGGCCAGGACGTGGGCAATGCGCGCCTCGGGATTGAACGTGAAGTCGTCCAGCCAGTGGTCAACGCGATCGGTGTCCGACAGCGGCCCGGTTTTGCGGCCGCTGCGCGGCAGCGCGCGGGTCTCGTAGGCGGCGATGCCGGTGGTGAGTGCGCCGAGGGTCTTGGTGGTGGAGAACACTTCGCCGCGCGGATCGGCGCCGGTCGGGTAGTGGACGTGGCAGAGCTGTCCGTAACGGACCACGGCGTACGGGCGCTTGACGAGCGTATCGGCGGCGTTGAGGAGCGTCGGGTCGAGGCCGCAGCGGCTCAACACCTGGTCGCGCGGCACCGGCTGCCAGGGCGCGGTGCCCGGGTCGGTGGGGAAGGGGAGGCAGCCGGCGAGCGCGCCGCCGACGCCGGCGAGGATCTCGTCGACGCGGACGGCGCGGTTGCCGTCGCGGTCGGCCGCGGCGCAGGCCGACACCGTCCCGGTCTCGAGCCCGATGGTGACGGCGGTGAGGAGTTCGTCGATGCTGACCGCGCCGCTGCGATCGCAATCGGCGTCGCAGCCGCTCACCGGCAGCTGGCGCGTCGCCTCGCCGCCCATCGCCGACCCGCCCAAGCCGAGCAGCAGCCCCGCAACCATCGGCCACAGCTGCCGCGGTTTCCCCGAACCCGTGCGCATCGTCCGCTCCCCCCACCCGCGTTCATCACTCGCGCACCGGATTGAGGCAAGCCGCCGGAACGAGGGCGGCCCACCAGGGGTCGGGTCTGTTCAGATCCGAACTCACCGGCCGTTCAGGTGTGTTCAGCGCGTCAGGCAGTAAAGCGCCGCTCGCCGACGAACTCCTGGCACGGTGCTTGCCTTAGCCCCTCTGCAGATTTGGGGGTGGACATGGCAAAGCAGGTAATCGCAACCGGTAAGTGGTCGAAAGTGCTGAAGCGCTGGCAGATGGTCGTGGCCATCCGGCGGCCTGGGACGGACGTCTCGGCGAGCCGCCAGGGGACGCGTCCGGCCCCGCAGGGGCGGGACTGAAGCCTACCCTCGGGCGGTGACGGGCACCGCGGTACCGGCACCGCGGCGATTCCTCGGGACGGTGGCTGGCGTCGGCCGGGTTTCCGGACCGGCCCTGCCGCCCGGCAGTCCGCGGCCGCGCCGCTGAGACCGCGACGCCATTCCCATCCCCCCGCGCCACCTGCTACAGGCCCGCGCGTGAAGTCACTGTGCGTCGCTGTTGCCGTCTGTCTCGCCGCCGCTCCCGCGCATGCCCTGTTCGGCTTCGACGCCGGTGGCCTCGGCCGCATCTGGGCCGCGACCCTGGCCGAAACGCGCAGCGGTCCCGCACCCGCGCCGGTGCCGGTGCGCCTCGAGTTGCGCGGCTTCGACGCCTGTCCGGAGAACGAGGATCCGGCGACGCTGGCGCAGCCGCGCCCGCGCGACTGCCGGTTCGAGGCGCAACTCGCCGACCACATCGCCGCCAGCGGCCGCTTCGCGCAGGTGTACCGCCAGCCGCAGCCGGTCGGCGAGGTCGATCTCGTCGTCACGCCGCTGCGCTCGCGCGTGGCCGTGCAGCGCACGTACATTCCCGCCCTGAAATTCGTCTTGTGGGTGACGCTCGGCTTCTACGCGTTGACCCCTGGCCCGGTGCAGACGGACTTCGAATCGTACGACCTGGCGCTGACGCTGGCGGCGCCGGACGGGACGCCGCTGGCGACGGTTGGGGAGGGCCACGAGGCGCTGCACCGCGTCTCCTCGTACAGCAGTGACGCGGTGCTGCCCGATGACCTCGCCGCGGCGCTCGGGCCGGCGCGCGTCGAGCAGTTGCAGCCGGTCATCTGCGATGGGCCGCACGCGCCCGAGGCGGTGCGCGCGCTGCTCGACGCCTTGGCCGGCGCCGCCGCTGCCGCGCCGCGGCGCTGAGGCGAGGCGACGCATGGAGCTCAACCCGTTCTCCTACGCGTTCCACGCCGACCCGTACCCGACCTACCGCGCCCTGCGCCGCGCGGCGCCGGTGTATCGCAACGACGCGCTCGACTTCTGGGCGCTCTCGCGCTGGGACGACGTGCTGGCCGCGGCGCTCGATCACGAGACCTACAGCTCGGCCAAGGGCACCGTGCTGGAGATCGACCCGGCGATGATCGAGGCCTACCCGATCATCCTGTTCATGGACCCGCCGCGCCAGACGCGCCTGCGGCGCCTGGTCAGCAAGGCCTTCACGCCGGCCCGCATCGGCGCCCTCGAGCCCTTCGTCCGCGCCACGGCGGTCGAGCTGCTCGACGGCCTCGTGCCCGCCGGCCGCTGCGACTTCATCGCCGACTTCGCCGCGCGGCTGCCGATCGCGGTGATCTGCGCGCTGATCGGCGTGCCGGCGGTGGATCGCGAGCGGGTGCGCGAGTGGACCGACGCGGCGCTCGCGCGCGATCCCGACAGTCCGGCGATTCCCGCCGCGGCGATGGCCGCCAGCGCCGAGCTCATGCGCTACTTCTACGGCCTGACGACCGAGAAGCGGCGCCATCCCGACGATGACCTGATCAGCCTGCTCGCCCAGGCCGAGGTGGCGGACGACGCCGGCGTGCCGCAGCGCCTCAGCGACACCGAGCTGATCGGCTTCTGCAACCTGCTCGCCGCCGCCGGCAACGAGACGGTGACCAAGCTGCTCGGCAACGCCGCCGTCCTGCTCGCCCGCCATCCCGAGCAGCGCCGCGCGCTGTGCGCGGATCCCGCCCGCGTCCCGGGCGCGGTCGAGGAGTGCCTGCGCTACTGGCCGCCGTCGCAGTACCAGGGCCGCACGCTGACCCGGCCGGTGACCCTGCACGGCGTCGCCCTGCCCGCCGAGGCGCGCGTGCTGCTGCTCACCGGCTCGGCCTGCCGCGACGAGCAGCAGTTCGCCGACGCCGACCGCTTCGACATCGCGCGCGGCCGCGACATCCCACTGCAGATGGCGTTCGGGCACGGCGCGCACAAGTGCCTCGGCGCCGCGCTGGCGCGTCTCGAGGCGCGCGTCGCGCTGGAGGAGCTGCACGCGCGCCTACCGGAGTACGCCGTCGACGAGGCGAGTTGCACGCGCGTCCATATGAGCAACGTGCACGGCTTCGCCTCCGTGCCGATGACCTGGTGAGCGGGAAGCCGGAGGGACGCATGGTAACAGCGATCGTCGTCGGTGTCGGCGCCGAGGCGGGCCTCGGCGGCGCCGTGTGCAAGCGCATCGGGCGCGGCGGGCTGCACGTCTTCGTCGCCGGCCGGACGCCGGCGCGCATCGAGCAGGTGGCGGCGGCGGTGACCGCCGGCGGCGGACAGGCGACGGCGATCGCCACCGACACGACGGTCGAGGCCGACGTTGTGCGCCTCTTCGACCGCGCCGCCGCGAGCGGGCCGATCGAGTTGGTGGTCTTCAACGCCGGCAGCAACCAGATGGCCAACCTGGTCGACATGGAGGCGGCGTTCTTCGAGAACGTCTGGCGCGTCGCCTGCTTCGGCGGCTTCCTGGTCGGCCGCGAGGCGGCGCGGCGTCTGGCGCCGCAGCGGTGCGGCACGGTGCTGTTCACCGGCGCCACCGGTTCGCTGCGCGCACGGCCGCCGTTCATCGCCTTCGCGTCGGCCAAGGCGGCGCTGCGCGCCGTCGCCCAGGCATGGCGCGCGAATTCGGCCCGCAGGGGCTGCACGTGGCGCATGTGATCATCGACGGCGGCATCGACGGCGAGCGCCTGCACACCTTCGCGCCGGGTTTCGTCGCCGCCAAGGGCGCCGAAGGCCTGCTCGATCTCGACGCGATCGCCGAGACCTACTGGCAACTGCACCTACAGCACCGCACCGCCTGGACGCACGAACTCGATCTGCGGCCGTTCAAAGAACCGTTCTAGAAAGAGGGACGTAGGGGCGAAAGGGGCGTTTCGGGACGAAGCGCCCCTTTCGCCCCTACGTCCCTCTTTCGTCACCAGCCAGCCAGGTCCGCCGCGCGGGCGCGGTGGTAGATCGCTTCGCCGAGCACGCTGCGGTCGAAGATGGCGCGGCGGAACCACAGGTGCAGGTCGAACTCCCAGGTGAAGCCGATGCCGCCGTGCAGCTCGGTCGCGTCGCGCGTCACGCGGTCGAAGAGGTCGGCCATGTGCGCCTTGACCATCGCCGCGTGGCGCGTCGACTGGTCCTGGATGCGATCGAAGGCGTGTGCCGAGTACCACACCAGCGCCAGCGACGGCTCGAGGTCGGCGGCCATGTTGGCGAGCTGATGCTTGACCGCCTGGAAGGCGCCGATCGGCTGGCCGAACTGCTCGCGCGTCATCGCGTAGCCGCAGGTCATCTCCAGGCAGCGGCGGGCGCCGCCGTAGGCGTCGGCGGCGAGCAGGATGAGGCCGGCATCCCAGACGCGCTGCACGGCGCCGGCGTGGGGCAGCTTGGTCGCGTGCACGTCGGTGAACGTCACCACGTCGAGCGGCCGCGTCAGGTCGTTGACCGTCATCGGCGCGACCTCGACGCCGGGCGCGCCGCGTTCGACCAACCACAGGTGCGGGCCGTGCTCGTCGCGCGCGGCGACGACCAGCAGGTCGGCGATCTGCGCGCTCGGTACCATCAGCTTGCGGCCGTTCAGGCGTCCGCCGGCGACGTGCGCGTGCAGGGCGGTCGGCGTCCACTCGCCGTTCTCCTCGCCCCAGGCGACGGTCGCCACCGCCTCGCCGCTGGCCAGCCCCGGCAGCCAGCGCGCCTGCGCCGCGCTGTCGCCGCCCTCGACCAGCGCCACGGTCGCCATCGCGCAGCCGAGGAACGGCCCCGGCGTGGCGGCGTAGCCGAGCTCCTCCGCCACCAGCGCCAGGTCGAGCAGCTCGCGTTCGAGACCGCCGTGCTGCGCCGGCGCGAGTACGCCGCCGACGCCGAGTTCGGCAAGCTGCCCCCAGAGATCGCGGGCCAGGGACGCGTCGCCCTCCATCACCTGCCGCACCCGCGTCGTCGGGCAGCGTTCGGCGAGGAAGCGCTTGATCGTGTCCTTGAGCAGCAGCTGGTCTTCCGACAGTCCAAAATCCATCCGTCAGTTCCCTTTCCACATGGAGGCACGGCGACACGGGGCCGCCGCGCGCCCTCCGTGTCTCCGTGCCTCCGTGTGAGTCTATTTCTTCCCGTCGCGCGGCAGGCCGAGGCCGCGTTCGGCGATGATGTTGCGCTGGATGTTGGCGGCGCCGCCGGCGATGAGGATGCCGAGCGACCACATGTACGAGTACGAGAACATGCCCATGTCCGGCGAGTTGAAGTCGCCGCGGGCGAGCGCGCCGCGGTCGCCGAGCACGTCCATGGCGGTCTTGCTGATGTCGTAGCTCAGCTGCGTGGTGAAGAGCTTCATCACCATGCCGGCGAGGCCCTGGTCCTCGCCGCGCGTCTGCATGGTCAGCAGGCGGAAGCCGTTGTATTCGCTCGCCAGCAGGCGCGTCTCGAGCTGCACCAGGCGGTCGCGCAGGACGGCGTGCTTGCTCGCCGCGTGGCCGCGCAGCTGGGCGCTCTGCGCCACCATCGTCAGGCCGTCGAAGGTGCGGCGGGTGATGAACGAGCCGCCGATGAGGGCGCGCTCGTGCTTGAGCGTCGAGCGGCTCACCACCCAGCCCTTGCCGCGCGGGCCGACCAGGTTGGCCTTCGGCACGCGGACGTTGTCGAAGAAGACCTCGCTGAAGTCCGCCTCGCCAGTCATCTGGCGCAGTGGCCGCACGTCGAGCCCGGCGGTCTTCATGTCGATCAGCAGGTAGCTGATGCCGTCGTGCTTGGACGCCTCGGGCTCGGTGCGCACCAGGGCGAACATCCAGTGCGCCTCGCGCGCGTTGGAGGTCCAGATCTTCTGGCCGTTGACGACCCAGAAGTCGCCGTCGAGCTCGGCCTTGGTGCGCAGCGAGGCGAGGTCGGAGCCGGAGCCGGGTTCGCTGTAGCCCTGGCACCAGACGATCTTGCCGAGCAGCGTGTCGCGCACGAACTGGGTCTTCTGAGCCTCGCTGCCGTGCTCGACCAGGGTCGGGACGAGCATGCTGGCGCCCTGGCCGACCACTTCGCCGGGCGCCTTGGCGGCGCGGAACTCCTCGGCGATGATGGTGCTCTTGAGCGCGTCGAAGGGCTGCTCGCCGCCGCCCCAGGCGCGCGGCACGTGGCGGTAGAGGTAGCCGCGCTCGATGGCCGCCAGGCGGAACTGCGTCGCGGGCTCGTCGGTGCGCACCACCGCCCCCATCAACGCCGCCTGGCCGTCGGGGGGCGGGCTGGCGTTGCGGTCGGCGTCGGTCCAGTGCTTGTCGAGGAACTGCCGCACCTCGGCGCGGAACTGCTCGTATTCGGCGCTGTAGCTGAGATCCATTCCCAACGTCCTAACCGAACGCCCGTTTGCGGAGCAAGGCTGGGGCGGGTCGGGAACGCGGGAGGGTGCCGCTCCGCCGGCGCCGGATGGATGGCGCATCCGCCCTCCATCCAACCGGCGCCGGCGGAGCGGCACCAGGGGCACGGGCGGTGCGACGCGCTACTTCAGGTCTTGAGAAACTGCTACCGGCTCGGTAGTCCGGACCTGCGCAGGCGGGCTTCGCGAAGGGGGCCGCAGGGGGCGGTGCGCCGAAGCAACCGACATTCCGGGTAAGAAAAAAGCGATGCGGCAGATAGCGATGCAACAGATGATGATGCGGTGTGCGGCAATGGCGGTGGGTCTGCTGCTGGCCGGCCAGGCGGGGGCGCTGACGGCGGCGGAGAAGTGCCAGTCGAGCGAGCTGAAGACGTCAGGCAAGTACAGCTTCTGCCGGTTGAAGGCGGAGGCCAATGCGGTGCAGACCGGCGGCATGCCGGACTACAGCAGGTGCGAGACGAAGTTCGCCGACAAGTTCGGGCAAGCCGACACGCAGGGGATGGGGGCGTGTCCGTCGAGCGCCAGCCAGGCGCAGATTCAGACCTTCATCACCCAGTGCAGCGATGATGTCGCCAGCGCGCTCGGCGGCGGGCCGTTGCCCGACTGCGCGGGCGATCTGGCGACCTGCACCGGCAGCCTGGGCACCTGCAACACCAGCTTGGGCACGTGCACGACGCAACCAGACCGGCCTGCTGCGCTTGTCGTTGCGCGAGCCAGGAGTCGAGCCGCTGACTGCCCGTCGCGGCGTCACCTTCGTCGGCTGGCGGACGTGGCACAGCCACCGCGTCGTCAGCCGCCAGACGCTGCGCGCGCTCGGCCGTCGCCTGGCCGCGGTTGAACGCCGGGCGATGCAGCCGGCCTTCGGCGGCGTCGCCCGACGCCTGGCGGTGCTCGGCCCGCCCCGCCCCGTGCGCCGGCGCGTCGGCGGCGCCGCCCCCGACCTGCCGGCCCTCGCCAGCACGGTGGCCTCGTACTGCGGCCACCTGCGACACGGCAGCGCTTGGACGGACTGGCTGGCGATCCGCAGCCGCTGGCCGTGGCTGCGCTTCCTCTTCCGTTTCGACGGCTGGCAGGCGCGGGCCCGCTGGCGCGCGAGCCCGTTCGCCGACGGCGCGCCGCTACCGCCGCATGGTCCTGGCGGCGGGCGATGACGTGGTGGTGTTTCTCCGCGTCGGGCGCTACGTCGAACTCTACGGCCCGCCGCGGCTGCTCGCCGAGCGCGTCCTCGGTCTGCGCTCGATCCGGCTGCCGCGCTTCGGCTGGGCGCTGGCGGCAGGCCTCCCGGCCTGGCGCGCGGCGGAGTTTGCGCTGCGGGCGCTGCGCGCCGGCCTGGGCGTCCTGTGGCTGGCCGATCATCGCCAGACGCGCGCGCCCGTGTTGTTGCTGCCGGCGGCAAAGGCGGCTCGGCGCGCGCGGATCAAGGCGATGTCGACAGTGGTCTACGGAGGGTTCGAATGGGACGACACCAAGGCCCTGGGCAACCTCGCCAAACACGGGGTCTCCTTCGAAGAAGCGTCGACCGTCTTCGCCGATCCGTGCTACATTCTGCGCGTGGACGACGCGCACCCGGATACCTTCTTCGCCATCGGCGTCAGCGGCCTTGCCCGCGTGCTGACCGTGGTGCATGTCGAGCGTGGACCGCACCTCCGCCTGGTCAGTGCGCGGCGGGCGACGGCGCGAGAGGCAGCCATCTATGAGCGACGACGCTTCTGACCGTCAGCCATCGCCGGCATCGCTGCAGGAGATCCCCGAGGTCGACTTCAGCGGCGGCGTCCAGCCGCACCGCTATGCGCAACTGCGGCCCGGCTACGCCTACGCCGTCTTCCTCGAGCCCGAGTTGTGGCAGCACTTCGGCAGCGCCGAGGCGGTGAAGGCGGCGCTGCGCGCCCTGGTCGACGCCAGCCGGCACGTACGCGCCGCCGGGTGACTCCAGGCCCCGGTCGCCGCGGCCGGGGAGACGCTTGACCCCTGCACCCCGGCGCAGCACGATCGGGCATGCGCTTCCGCCGCCACATGTGGCTTGCCTCGGCTTTCGTGCTGGTGCCGGTGGTGGCGCTGGTGGTGGTCGGCATCCTGGTGCTGGTCTTCCAGCGCGAGACCGTCGACATCACCTTCGGCGTCCTCATCCTCGCCTTCTGTGTCGCCGTCCTGGTCGGCGCGATCTGGCTGGTGCTGTCGTTCAAGCGCACCGCCGACCTGTCGCAGTTGCAGCTCGACTTCCTCTCCAAGGTCTCGCACGAGTTCAAGACGCCGCTGACCAGCATCCGGCTGTTCTCGCAGACCCTGCTCGGGCCGCGGCCGCTCACCGACGAGCAGCGCGGGCAGTGCCTGCAGATGCTCGACCACGAGAGCGCGCGTCTGGGCACGTTGATCGACCGCCTGCTCGACCTCGGCCGCATGGAGGCGGGGTCGATGGTGTATCATCGCCAGCCGGAGTCCGTCGCCGCCGTCGTCGACGCCGCCCTGCGCGCCTTCGAGCCGATCCGCCTGCAGCGCCATGTGGCGCTCGCCACGGATGTGCCGAAGCAGTTGCCGACCATCCTCGCCGACCGCGACATGCTCAGCCAGGCGCTGCTGAACCTGTTGCAGAACGCCGCCAAGTACGGCGGCGACGCGCCCGCCATCGACCTCACCTGCCGGGCCGAGAACGGCCACGTCGAGCTCACCGTCGCCGACCGCGGTCCCGGCATCCCGAGGCGCGAGCGGCGCCGCATCTTCGAGCGATTCTACCGCATCGACGACCGCCTCGACCGCAAGCAGGAGGGCAGCGGGCTCGGTCTCGCCATCGTCCGCCATGTCGTGCAGGCGCACGGCGGCCAGGTCGTCGTGCGCAACCGCCCGGAGGGCGGCGCCGCCTTCAGCCTGCGCATCCCGGCCGCCTACTGATGCCCATGGCCTCGGAACGCCTGCTGCTGATCGAGGACGACGCGGCGATCGTCGCCGGCCTGCGGCTCAGCCTGTCGCTCGAGGGCTACGAGGTGGTGACGGCGGCCGACGGCGAGGCGGGCTGTCGCCTGGCGGTCGACGATCCGCCCGACCTGGTGTTGCTCGACATCATGCTGCCGGGCATGCACGGCCTCGAGGTGTTGCGCCGCCTGCGCGCCGTCGATCCCGACCTACCGGTGCTGATCCTCACCGCGCGCGGCGAGGAGGGCGACAAGGTGCTCGGCTTGCAGCTCGGCGCCGACGACTACATCTCGAAGCCGTTCAACCTCGAGGAGCTGCGCGCCCGCATCAACGCCGCGCTGCGCCGCCACCGCCTGCAGGCGGCCGGGCAGTCGCTGCGCGAGTTCGGCGACGTGCGCGTCGATCTCGACCGCCACCAGGCGACGCGCGCCGGCGTGGCGGTGTCGATGACGGCGCGCGAGTTCGCCCTGCTGGCCTACTTCCTGCGCAACCCCGAGCGCGCCCTGACGCGCGAGACCCTGCTCGGCGAAGTGTGGCGCACCGATTATCTGACGCACCGCACGATCGACAACTTCGTCGGCCGCCTGCGCGCGAAGTTCGAACCGGATCCCGACCGCCCGCGCTACTTCCTCACCGTGCGCGGCGTCGGCTACCGCTTCGAGCCCGCCGGCCAGGGGGGGGACGGGGAACCGGCGGCGTAGCGCAACGGGGTCAGGTCTCAGGCGGCGCCTTGCGGCGCCCGAGGAGGGCCGCGGCCGCCGCCTCCCAGTTGGCGCCATCGAAAGGAAGGACGGTCATGGTCGCCAGGTCGACGCCGTCGATGCAGCGGACGTTGACCGCCCAACTGCTCGGGTCGCGGCGCGGGCGGATGAACGGGTGGATGCCGGAGTGGCGGCAGAAGTAGTGCTTGGCGGTCTTGGTGGTGAACTCGTAGCGTGCCAGATCGGCCTCGCCGCCGAGGATGTGGAGATCCGCGTCCGACGCAGGCTGCCAGAGCGCCCCCCGGCGACGACAGATCGAGCAGTTGCCGTCGACGACGTAGGCGAGATCGGCGCGCACCTCGAACGTGACGCGGCCGCAGTGGCACGAACCCTGTTGCGTCTGGGGCAGGCGAATAGTCCTTCCGTCCCATTGGCAGTTCGGCCGCGCGCCCCGCGTCGGCTGGCGGCTGGTTGGGCCCTGGCAGAGGGATCCCAGCGCTGGGCGATTCCCTGGCCCTGCGTGTACGAGTTCTTCAGCGTCGTGACCAACCCGCGCATCTGGAAGCAAACGGCCAGCACTCCCGAGCGGGCCTGGCGGCAGGTGGGCGCGTGGACCGGCTCGCCGGCGGTGTCGCTGGTTGCGGAGACGGAAGACTTCGCGGCGATTCTCGAGCGCTTCGCACGCCGGCCGCGTGTGCGGGGGCCGATCATCCACGACGCCAGGGTCGCGGCGATCTGCGTTGCCCATGGCGTCGGCGAGCTGCTGACCGCGGATCGCGACTTCTCGCTGTTTCCCGAACTGCCGACGCGCAATCCACTCCCCAGCCTGCCGGGGTGACGTGCGACGGCGCCGGAGACCGCGGCGGAGTTGTGGGCGCGGCGGCGGCCGTCGGCGTGCCGCCTAGCTGCGATCGAAGATCGGGTGCTCCTCGGCGAACTGCGCGTTCAGCGGCGAATCTATCGTGTGGCTCTGTACGTAACGCCGCGCGTGGATGGCGGCGGCGAGGTCGCGCACCCGGGGGCCATGCGCCAACCAGCGGCGGGAGAAGTCCTGCGGCGTGAAATCGGCGCGGCGGCGGACGATGTAGACGAGCTTGATCATGGTGCTTCTCGCTCAGGGGGCCTGCAGTGCGTGGGCTCGGGGATCTCCTGCGACAGTGGCTGGCCGGCCGGCAGCAGGTAGGTGGCGACGAGGACCACCGGCTCCGTGCCGAGGTTGCGGCCGTTGTGGCTGTGCGCGCGTCCGGCCGGCTCGACGATGGCGGTGCCGGCGCTGGTCACCTCGGTCGAACAGTCGTGCAAGGTCCGCGTCAGGGTGCCCGACTTCACGACGGCGACTACCGCGCCGGGGTGGTAGTGCCAGCCCGTCGAGCCGCCTGGGGCGATGGTGACCTCGCGCACGATCACATCGGTCGCGCCACGGTTGCCGACCGCGATGCCGTTCGGCGCTGCGCCCTTGGCCAGCAGGGTACTGTCGGTCCCGGCGTCTGTTGCGCGCGACACCGCGGGGACTCCGAGCTGGAGCAGCGCCGCCAGCGCGAGGACGAAGCCCGTGCGACGGCAGCGCATGGATCCTCCCGGGCTTGGGTCGCAGCACTGGCCGTGGCAACTCAGAACGTCACCACGCTGCGGATGCTCTCGCCGCGGTGCATGAGGTCGAACGCCTCGTTGATGCGCTCGAGCGGCATGGTGTGGGTGACGTACTCGTCGACCTTCAGGCGCCCGCGCATCGCCCAGTCGACATAGGTCGGCAGCTGGGTGCGGCCGCGCGTGCCGCCGAAGGCGGTGCCGCGCCAGGTGCGGCCGGTGACGAGCAGGAAGGGGCGGACGTGGATCTCCTCGCCGGCGCCGGCGACGCCGATGATGACGCACTGGCCCCAGCCCTTGTGGCAGCTCATCAGCGCCTGGTTCATCACCTCGACGTTGCCGATACACTCGAAGGCGAAGTCGACGCCGCCGCCGGTCAGTTCGACCAGCGCCTCGGCGACGTTCGGCGTGTCGGCGGGGTTGAGGAAGTCGGTGGCGCCGAACTGTTGCGCCAGCTCGTACTTCTTCGGGTTGAGGTCGACGCCGATGATGCGCTCGGCGCCGGCCATGGCGGCGCCCTGCACGACCGAGACGCCGATGCCGCCGAGGCCGAAGACGGCGACGGTCGCGCCCGGGTGCACCTTGGCGGTGTTGAGCACCGCGCCGACGCCGGTGGTGATGCCGCAGCCGAGCAGGCAGACCTTGTCGAGCGGCGCGTCGGGGCGGATTTTCGCCAGCGCGATCTCCGGCACCACGGTCGCCTCGGCGAAGGTCGAGGTGCCCATGTAGTGCAGCAGGCGCTTGCCGTTGTGCGACAGGCGGCTGCTGCCGTCGGGCATCAGCCCCTGACCCTGTGTCGCCAGCAGCGCGCTGCACAGGTTGGTCTTGCCGCTGAGGCAGAACTTACAGTTGCGGCACTCGGGGATGTAGAGCGGGATGACGTGGTCGCCCTCCTTGAGAGTGGTGACGCCGCGGCCGATCTCCTCGACGACGCCGGCGCCCTCGTGCCCGAGCACGCAGGGGAACAGGCCGGACGGATCGCGGCCGCTCATGGTGTAGGCGTCGGTGTGGCAGACGCCGGTGGCGGCGAGGCGGACGAGGCACTCGCCGGCCTTCGGGCCCTCGAGGTCGACCGTCTCGACGGCGAGCGGTTGTTTGGGCTCCCAGCAGATGGCGGCGCGGATCTTCATCGGGACGGCTCCTTGACGATCGGACGTGCGGTCTCGGCGGCGGGCTTGCCATGCGGCGCGCTGCGCGGCGGGCGAGACGCCGACGGTCCCAGATACTGCCTCTGCGGCGGCCAACGCGATTCCTCGCCCTTACTCCTTGTGGCCCATCATGAGGCCGCCCGTGCTCTCGGGCGCCTCTTTCAGGGCGCGGCGCGCGTCGTTCATGGCGGCGCGGTAGATACCCTGGGCCATCAGGGCTGATTCCTCGCCCAGGCGGCGTTCGTAGACGTCGCGTTTGAGCGCCTGCGCGGCGCGGTCTGCGGGTGCGGCGCGGCTGGCCCACTCGGCGGCGTGCGCGGCGAGGGTGCTGTCACCGGCGGCGAGCAGGGCGCGGCCGCGCGCGATCAGCGCCTCGACGCCGCCGGCGAGCGCGGCAATTTCGGCGGCCTGCGCCTCGTGCGTCGCCGGCAGCAGATCGGCGGCGTTGCCGTTCCACCAGCCGCCCCACAGGCGCAGCAGGTTGCGAACGATGAACTTCGGGTGGTCGTAGTTGGCCTGCAGGTAGGGGCGCGTCGCCAACTCGGCGTCGGGCTCGACGGCGTGGAAAATCTCCTCCGGCGTGCGCCCCTCGTTCATCAGCGTCAGCACCTGGTCGATGATGACCCGCAGGTAGCGGGCGGTCTCGGTGAGCACCGTGCGCACGGCGTCGCGACCATGGATGGCGAGGCCGTGGCCCGGGAAGAGGTACTCGGCGTTGCAGCCGGCCATGGTTTCGAGCGCGTCGGCCCACTCGGCTGGGTAGCGCTGCACCTTCTGCGGATTGCCGCAGTTGGGCGCCTGCCAGATGATGAGGTCGCCGGTGAAGAGCAGCTTACGCTCGGGGATCCACACCCAGCAGGCGTCGTCGGTCTCGCCCTTGGCGGCGTGGAACCGCACCTCGAGACCGCCGAGGCGCTGCGTCAGCGCCTCGCGGAAGGTCAGCGTCGGCCAGTCGAACTCGCTCGGGAAGAACGGCTGCGGCAGGCTGAACTGGCGCTGGTTGATGCGCGCGTTCCAGCCGTTGGTCATGGCGTAGCGGCGGAAGCGGCCGAGGCAGTTCTCCTGCGCGACGATCTGCGGCGCGTCGCCGGCCTTGAGGAAGGCGCGCAGGCCGAAGGCGTGGTCGACGTGACCGTGCGTGTAGACGGCGGTGTGCAGCGGCGCGTCGCTCCAGGTGCGCACGGCGTCGTGCATCGGCCGGCTGGCGTGGCCAAAACCGGGGTCGACGAGCAGCAGGCCGGCCGGCGTGCGCAGCGCGTAGGTGTTGACGAAGGCCGGGAACATGAAGACGTCGGGCGCGGCCTCGAACGGGTCGCCCCAGACGCGCGCCTGCGCGTGCAGGGGGTCGGCGGTCAGCATCGGGTTGTCTGCCATGCGTGGGAGCCTGACATTCCAACGGTCAGGCGAGCAAGCAGTGGTCTAGCACATGCCGAGCAGCGCCCGGGGGCGCGGGCGGCCCGCCCGCTCCGGATGGAGGGCGCCGCGGCGCAGCGCCCTCGTTTCAAATGCGGGCGGGCCGCCCGCGCTCCCAGATGGCGTTCACCTTGCTCGATACTGCTTGCCATGTGCCGCAGCGGCGGCAAGAGTTCGCGGCGTGTCCGACGCCCTGCCGATCGATACCCTGTTGGCGCCGATCACCGCGGCGCTGCGCGAGGGGTCGCGGCTGATCCTGCGCGCGGCGCCGGGGGCGGGGAAGACGACGCGCGTGCCGGCGGCGTTGCTCGATGCCGGGCTCGCCGGCGACAAGCAGATCGTCGTACTCGAGCCGCGTCGCATCGCGGCGCGGGCGGCGGCGGAGTACGTCGCGACGCAGCGCGGCGGTGCGGTCGGCGGCGAGGTCGGCTATCGCGTCCGCTTCGACGCGCGCGGCGGCGCCGCGACGCGGCTGTGGTTCGTCACCGAGGGCGTCCTCGGCCGGCAGTTGGCGCGCGATCCGTATCTCGATGACGTCGGCGTCCTGGTGCTCGACGAGTTCCACGAGCGCCACCTGCCGGGCGACGTGGCGCTGGCGATCGCACGCGAGCTGCAGGAGACGGTGCGCCCCGACCTGAAGCTGGTGGTGATGTCGGCGACGCTCGACACCGCCGCGCTGGCCGCCTACCTCGGTCCGGCGGCGACGCTGCTCACCTCCGAGGGGCGCAGCTATCCGGTGCGCCTCGAACACGCCGCCGCGCCTGACGACGGCTGGCTGGCGCCGCGCGTCGCGACCGCGGTGACACGCCTGCTCGCCGCGGCCGACGACGACGGCGGCGACGTGCTCGTCTTTCTCCCCGGCGTCGCGGAGATCCGCCGCGCCGCCGAGGCGCTCGCCGCCCTGGCGGCGGCGGGCGGCCTCGACGTACTGCCGCTGCACGGCGATCTGCCGCTCGACGCGCAGCGCCGCGTCCTGCGCCGCGGCCCACGCCGGCGCATCGTGTTGGCGACCAACGTCGCGGAGACCTCGCTGACCGTCGAGGGCGTCACCACCGTCGTCGACAGCGGCGTCGCCCGCCGCGCCGAGTACGACGCGCGGCGCGGCCTCAATGCCCTGCACCTGGCGCCGATCAGCCGCGCCGCCGCCGAGCAGCGCGCCGGTCGCGCCGGCCGCACCGCGCCCGGGCGCTGCCTGCGCCTGTGGACCGCGGCCGAGCACGCGGCGCGCTTGCCGCGCGAGACGCCGGAGGTGCGCCGCCTCGAACTCAGCGGCACCGCGCTGGAGCTGCACGCCTGGGGCGCGGCCGACGTGTCCGCCTTCGGCTGGCTCGACGCGCCGCGTCCGGCGGCGCTGGCCCAGGCCGAGCAACTCCTCGCCGCGCTCGGTGCCGTCACGGCGTCGGGCGCCGTGACCGTGCGCGGCCGCGCCATGCTCGGCATCGCCGCGCCGCCGCGCATCGCGCGGCTGCTGCTGGCGGCGCGCGCGGCCGGCGCGGGCAAGGTCGGCGCGTTGGTCGCGGCGTTGGCGGCCGAGCGCGACATCCTGCTCGAGGCGCGCGCCTTCGGCGGCGGCGACGCGGCGCGCTGGCCGAACGGCGGGTCGGATCTGCTGCTGCGCGCCGAGCTGTTCGACGAGGCGGCACGGGCCGGATTCGGAGAGGCGGCGTGCCGGCGCCTGGGCCTCGACGTGGGGGCATTGCGCACGGTCGACCGCGCTCGACGGCAATGGGCCCGATCCGCTCCTCCCCGCGAGGGCGCCGCCCGGTCGGCGCCGGTTGGATGGATCGACGCGGATCCAATGCAACAGGCGCCGACGGCGCCGTGCCCTCCAGGGGCAGGGGACGACGCGCAGGTCGCCATCGCACGCGCGATTTTCGCCGCCTATCCCGATCGCCTCTGTCGGCGGCGTGCGTCGGGGTCGCCGCGGGCGCTGATGGTCGGCGGCACCGGCGTCGCCCTCGAAGCGCGCAGCGTCGTGCGCGACGCCGAGCTGTTCGTCGCCGTCGACCTCGACGCTGGGCCCGGCGCCGAGGCGCGCGTGCGCGTCGCCAGCGCCGTCGACGCCGCCTGGTTGGCGGAGCTGTTTCCGGACTCGCTGCGGTTCGAGGAGGTGGTGGAGTTCGACGCCGCGCAGGCGCGTGTCGTCCGCCGCCGGCGCGAATGCTTCGCCGACCTGGTGCTCGCCGAACGTGTCGACGCCAACGTCGAGCGTGCCGCCGCCGGCGCGGCGCTCGCCGCCGCCGCGCGCCGCGATCCGGCCGCCGCCGTCGCGCTCGGTGCCGACGACGCGGCATTGCTGGCGCGCCTGGCTTTCCTGCGGCGCGCCATGCCCGAGCTCGACTTGCCGCAGCCCGAAGCGCTGCTCGCCGACGCGGTGGCGTCGCTGTGCGACGGCCGGCGCAGCTTCGCCGAGCTGCGCGGCGCCGACCTGTCCGGCGTCCTGCACGGTCTGCTCGGCACGACGCAGTGGCAGCGGCTGGAACGCGAGGCGCCGGCGCGCTACGCGCTGCCCACCGGCCGCGCCGTCGCGGTGCGCTACGAAGCCGATCGACCGCCGGTCGCGGCGGCGCGCATCCAGGAGGTGTTCGGCCTGCGCGCGACGCCGCGCCTCGCCGCCGGCCGCGTGCCGCTGGTGCTCGAGCTGCTCTCGCCCAGCCAGCGCCCGGTGCAGATCACCGACGACCTCGAGAGCTTCTGGCGCAGCGGCTACATCGAGGTACGCAAGCAGCTGCGCGGCCGCTATCCGAGGCACGCCTGGCCGGAGGACCCGACCACGGCGACACCGACGGCGCGGGTGCGGCGCTGAGCAGCACGATTCGCTGCCGCGATCGGGCCACCCATCCGGGAGCGCGGGCGGCTCGCCCGCTCCGTGATGTCGGCGCCGCGTCGCGGCGCCATCATTTCATGATGCGGGCTGGCCGTCCGCGCTCCCGGACGCTGTCCCCCTGCGCAGTGTCCGCCAGTAGCCGCCCGCGCCGAAGCTCTCCCAGCCCCAGCGCAGCCAGCGCAGCAGGGCCTGCGCGAGCCACAGCGCCCAAGCAAGCATGAGCAGGCGGTAGACGAGCAGCGGCACCGACAGCACCCAGGCCTGCGGCAGCGCTGCGTGGCTGCGGTCCTGGTACCAACGCAACAGCGCGGCGCTGGAGCCGTTGCCGGCGATCTGCATGTCGGGCTGGCCGAGCAGGCCCTGCTGGATGGCGACGAAGAGGATGACCACTGCCGTCGCCGTCCAGCCGATGAGCAGCAGCTGCACCAGGTCGAAGGCGCGCGCCGTCAGCGCGGCGCCGCGCGCGCGCCGCCAGCCGAGGGCGAGCAGCCAGCCGGCGACAACGACCGCCGCGGCGATCGGCACCTGCGTCAGGCCGATGCCGAGCAGCAGCCAGTCGCGCGTGCGCAGGGGCGTGGCGCGGACGCGGCCGAGGCCGATGGCGACCAGGGCCATCACCGGCAGCAGGCTCCAGAACAGCACCGCCGGGCCGAGCCGCGGGCCGCCGGCGAAGAGCACCCAGCGGTTCGGCGGCACCTCGATGCGCAGGTGCGCGTCGACGCTCGGTGCGCCGAGATCGACCGCCGGGCTGCGCAAGCGCGCGGTGATGCCGTCGGCCTGGCGCCAGCGCAGCTCGACGCGCTGCGGACCGGGGTTCACCGGCAGCACGACCGTGCCGGCATCGGCGCGGATCGGTTGCGCGGTCCCATCGATGGTCACCGACAGCAGCTCCGCCGTCGGCGGCAGCGCGACGGTGTGCTGGGCGCCGCGGCTGCTGCGCAGGCCGAGCGTCAGCGTCGCGTCGGTGGCGCGCAGGCCGGGGCTGACGGCGAGCACGCTCTCGTCGATGGTCAGGGTCTGCCCGGCGACGCCCTCGGGGCGCAGCACGTCGAGGCGGACGCTTTCGTCCGGCCACGGCCGCCACTCGCGCAGCGGCGCGGCGTTCACGTCGCTGCGCAGCACGGCCGCGATGCCGCTCGCTTCGACGTGCCAGATCGGGCTCGCGTCGAGACGCCAGGTCTCCACCCACGGCTGCCCGGTCGGTGCGCGCAGGGCGATGGGGGAACGCTCGCTCAGCGTCGACTGCCAGGCGACGGAGACCGCCTGCGGCGGCAGGTTCACCTGCACCGCGCCGTCGGCGACGCGCACCTCGGCGGTGGTGACCGCCTCGCCGCCGAGCAGCGGCACGGCGAGCAGCAGCGCGGCGTCGGGCGGCGTCAGCCGCACCACGCGCGTCTCGACCTGCCAGGTGAGGCCGAGGCGCAGCGTGCGCTCGACGCGCGCGAAGGGCGGCAGCTGGTCCGCCGGCAGCGGCGCCGTCGCCGCGCCGTCCGCCGGCGCGAGACGGCTGAGCTGCAGCGTCGCGTCGGCGCGGCCGTCGGCGTGGACGCCATCGAGCCTCCAGTCGCGCACCTGCGCCTCGACGCGACTCGGCGCCAGCGGCAGCGGCAGTTGCACGGTGTCGCGGGCCGGCAGCGGTCCCTCGAGGACGACGTCATGCGTGCCGGACTCCAGGCGCAGCCAGAGAACACCGTCGGCGCCCTGCATCAACGCCGCGGCGGCGGCACCGTCGACCAGCACGGTGCGCGGCACCCACTGCAGCGCGTGCCCCGGCAACGGCACCGCCGTCACCGCGCCGACGTCGAGGCGCAGCGACAGGCGCAGGCTCTGTGCGTCGGCGTCGAGGCGCAGGCGCGGCAGGGCGGCGCAGGATGGCTGGCAATCGGGCGGCGCCAGCAGACGCTCGCGCAGTTCGCCGAGCAACGCCTCGGAGGGGAACTCGGCGCGCGCCACCCCGGCGCCGCCGCCCAGCAGCAGCGCCGCACTCGCCGCCGCCACACCGCCGCGCAGCGCGTTGCGGCGCAGGCCGACGAGGCGCGCGACGAGCAGCGCCAGCAATAGCGTGCGGAGGACGGCAAGCAGCAGGTTGAGGGACGGCGAGAGCAGCCATAGGTGCAGATGCTGATCGCGCTCGACCGGGCCGCTCCACTCCAGGGCGACGGTGTTCCAGCTCCAGCCGGGCAGGCCGGGGCCGGTCTGCACGACGACGCCTGGATCGACGGCGGCGTACTCATAGCTGCGCTCGCGGCGCGGCGGCGCCGCCTGCATAGTCGCCTCGGGCGCCGACGCGGCTTCATCGCGCAACCCATCCTGCGCCGGCGGCGCCGCCGCGACCGCCTTGAAATCGGCGCCGCCGTCAGCGTCCGGCGCGGCGACGTCCATGCTCTGATACGGGTGCTCCAGCGCGGGGTAGAGCGCCTGGCGGATCTGGCCGATGAGGAACGGCACGACGAGGACCACCAGCGCCGCCAGGGCCAGCACGCGCGCCAGGGCGAGGGCGCGGCGCGCCGTGCCGTCGGGGACGACGCGCACCAGCGCCTCGAGCGCGAGCACGGCGAGCCAGACGCCGCGCGGCGCCGCGGGCTCGGTGTAGGCCAGGCCGACGGCGGCGAGGGTCAGGAGACCCCACGGCCAGCCGAAGAGACGGCCGGCGGCGAGGGCGGTGATGAGAACGATGAACAGGTCGAGCAGGGTCCAGTCACCGACCCAGGTCGGGCGCGCCTGGTCGACGCCGCCGGCGTGCAGCAGACGCCAGCCGGGCGGCAGTTGCAGCGTCGCGGCGACCGACTGGAAGTCGTGCTCCCAGCCCACCGCCGGGAGATCGCGGCGGGCGCCGTCGAGGCGGCTGTCGGCGTCGAGGTCGATGGCGCCGGCGCGGATCTCGACACCGGCCGGCGCGTCGGCGGCGAGGCGGGTGATGAACTGGTCGCTGCCGTTGACGGCGACGCGCCCGAGCAGCGTCGGCGGTGCCATGTCGAGCCGCCAGGCGCGCGTCAGCTCGCCGCTAATGCGGTCGCGCACGGTGTAGCCGCCGCCGTCGAAGTCGAGCCACAGCGTGCGCGTCAGGGCGAGCTGATCGGCGGCGGCGCCGACGTCGCCGCGGCGGCGCTCGACCAGGCGCAGTTCGCTGTCCTGGCGCAACAGATAGGCGGGGAGTTGGCGCCAGTCCTCGGGCAGATCGGTCTGCTGTGGGTCGATCGCCTCGGCGCCTTCGATGGTCACCAGGCGCAGCTCGGGGTGGGCGCGGAAGACCCATATCTCGCTCGCCGGCCACCCCTGGCTCGCCGCCGGCACGGCGAGCGCCGCCGCCGGTCCCTCGTGACGGGCCAGCAGCTGCAGCGTCCAGCGCCCGGCGCGTGCCTGCAGGCGCAGGCGGCCGTCGGCTTCGAGGCGCGCCGGCAGCGGGCTGGTGAGCGCCATCGGTACGAAGCCGGCGGGCAGCACCGGGCCGAGCAGCAGTTCGCGGCCGACGCCCGACACTTCGAGTTGGAGGTGGGTCTCGAGCTGTAGGGGGATGTCGTCGTCGACCAGGCGGTGGACGACGGCGGCGACGCGCTCGCGCTCGTCGGCCACCGGCGCGCGCCGTTGCAGCCACAGGCGTCCCGCGGCGTCGCGGTCGGGGAACGGCACCGATTGGCCGCGCAGGGTGAGCGTCAGCAGTCCGGTGGCGGCGGGGATGGGCAGCAACTCGGGTAACGTCGGCCAGGCGAAGCGGCCGCTGATCGCGTGCCGTCCGGGCGTCAACCACAGTGCCGGCGCGTCGCCCTGGGCGATCACCACCGCCGCGGCGCCGTCGAGCAGCACCTCGACCGGCCACGGCGTCGCCGCGCCGGGCAGCGACACCCATTGGGCGCGCTGGACGTCCCACTCTTGGGTGAAGCTGCCGCCGTTCTCGTCGAGCGTCAGTTCGAGTCGCGCCGGCCAGGCGCAGGTGCGCTGCTGCGCGTCACCGAGCCGCGGCGCGCAGACAGCCTCGTCGTGGCCGCGCAGCACCCAGTCGACCCATGGCTGCAGCGGCTCCGGCACCGCCTCGCGCGGCAGCGGCGCGGTGGCGGTGAGCAGCGCAAATCCGATCAGCAGCGTCCGGCTCAGCATGGCCCCGTCCATACGCCGAAGATGGAGGGCGCGGCTACGGCGCGCCCTCCATTGCATCGGGCAGGGGGTTCGTCATCCCTGCCCGCGCCGGGCTTCCCGCGCTTCCGGAATCTCTGATAACAGATTGCGATCGGAGGCGACCGCCGGCCGGCGGCGCACAACCCCAGGAGGATTCAGCATGGCTCGCAAGGTGTTCATCATCGGCGTCGGCATGACCAAGTTCGAGAAGCCCGGATCGAAGGACTGGGACTACCCGGACATGGCGCAGGAAGCGGGGACGAAGGCCCTGCAGGACGCCGGCATCTCGTTCGATCAGATCGAGCAGGCGGCGGTCGGCTATTGCTACGGCGATTCCACTGCCGGGCAGCGCGCCGTCTACAGCCTCGGCATGACCGGCATCCCGGTCTACAACGTGAACAACAACTGCGCGACCGGCTCCACGGCGCTGTTCATGGCCAAGCAGTTCGTCGAGGCGAGCCTCGCCGAGTGCGCCCTCGCGCTCGGCTTCGAGAAGATGGAGAAGGGCTCGCTCGGGGTGAAGTTCCAGGACCGCACCAACCCCATGGACAAGCACTTCCACGCCATGGTCGAGCTGCGCGGCTTCGCCAAGGCGCCGGCGGCGCCGCAGTTCTTCGGCAACGCCGGCCGCGAACACATGGAGCGCTACGGCACCACCGCCGAGCAGTTCGCCAAGATCGGCTGGAAGAACCACAAGCACTCGGTGAACAACCCCTACTCGCAGTTCCAGGACGAGTACACGCTCGAGCAGATCCTGCAGTCGCCGATGGTGTTCGATCCGCTCACCAAGCTGCAGTGCTGCCCGACCTCGGACGGTTCCGGCGCGGCGATCCTCGCCAGCGAAGAGTTCGTCCGCAAGCACAAGCTGGAGTCGCGCGCCGTCGAGATCCTCGGCATGGCGATGACCACCGACTTCCCGAGCACCTTCGACGAGAAGAGCTGCATCAAGCTGGTCGGCGCCGACATGACCCGCAAGGCGGCCGAGAAGGTGTACCAGCAGAGCGGCTTCGGCCCTGAGAACGTCGACGTGGTCGAGTTGCACGACTGCTTCTCGTGCAACGAGATGATCACCTACGAAGGGCTCGGCCTGTGCCCGGTGGGCAAGGGCGGCGAGTTCGTCGACTCCGGCGCCAACACCTACGGCGGTAAAGTGGTGGTCAATCCCTCGGGCGGCCTGATCTCCAAGGGCCACCCGCTCGGCGCCACCGGACTGGCGCAGGTTTCGGAACTCACCTGGCAGCTGCGCGGCGAGGCCGACAAGCGGCAGGTGCCGGGCGCCAAGTTGGCCCTGCAGCACAACCTCGGCCTCGGCGGCGCCGCCGTCGTCGGCATGTACCGTAAGGCCGAGCTGGTCTGATCGAAGCACTCCCTCTCCCGCAGATCCTGCGGGAGAGGGAGTCGCAACGATTACTCCTCGTCGGCGCCGGCGTCGTCGGCCGCGTCGACGTCGGCGCCGCCCTCGGCCGCATCGTCGACCGCCGCGTCCGCGCCTGCCGCGCTGGCACCGGCACCGGCGCCGCCGACTGCTGCCGCGCCGGTCTTCTTCCAGTCGCCCATGGCGGCCTGGCCGCCCTTCATGCCGGCGCCCTTCATGCCGCCGCCGCCCATGGCGCCCTCGGCAGCCGCGCCGGCGCCCGCGCCGGCGGCACTGTTGGCGCGCTCCATTGGGTCGGCCGGCACAGCCGCCGCCGGCGCTGCCTCGACCTCGACGGCCGCGGCCGGCGCCGCGGCCGCATCACCCGCCGCCGCTGCCGGTGCAGCACCCGCCGCCGCATCGGCCGGGGCCGCAGCCGCCGGGGCCGCGGCGGCCGGAGCGACGCCGCCGACCGCCTGCTTGGCGGCGTCCTGCGCCTGCTGCTGCGCCGCCTGCTTGGCGGCGTCCTGCGCGGCGCTCTTCATCATATCGCCGTAGCCCTGTGCCAGCGCGGCACAGGGTACCCCGAGAACGATCGCGGCCAGCGCGATCGCGTGCTTCACACTGCTGCTGCCCTGCTGCATGTGTCGGTCCTCCTGTTGGTGTTGGTGGACCTGCATCATGGTACGAATGCGCCGCCGTGAACCGCCCCGTTGGGGGGCGCGAATCGCGCCGCGCCCTCCTCGGCCTCACAGCGTTCCGAGGAAGTTGAGCACTTCGCGGTTGAAGACGTCGGGGGTCTCGAAGTTGAAGCCGTGGCTGCCGCCGGGGATCTTGGTCAGGGTGGCGCCGGGAATGCGGGCGGCGAGCAGATCGGAGTTCGTCGGCGGAATGAGTCGATCGCGGTCGCCGGTCACCACCAGCGTCGGGACGCGGATCGCGCCGAGGCGCTCGAAGGTGTCGTGCGCCTGCGTCGCGGCGACCTGACCCATGATGGCGTCCATGCTGAAGCCGTGCGCCAGCGCGCCGCTGAACACCTGCATCAGCTTGGGCAACTCGGTCATGATGAAGTGCGGCGTGAACGTCAGCGGCAGCAGGCGCTGGATAAACGCCATCGGGTCGAGGGCGGCGAGATCGACCTGGATCGTCCCGTCGTCGCCGCGTCTGCCGCCGAAGAAGGCGAGCGACTCCTCGAAGGTCGCGGTGACGCCGGTGTCGGGCCTGGCGTAGGTGCAGCCGAGCACCAGGCTGCGGACACGGGTCGGGTGCCGCAGCGCCAGTTCCTGGGCGATCATGCCGCCCATCGAGACGCCGACGACGTGTGCGCGTTCGACGCCGGCCGCGTCGAGGACGCCGACCGTGTCGTCGGCCATCTGCGCGATGCTGTAGGGGCCGGCCGGCTTGCTCGACCGTCCGACGCCGCGATTGTCGAAGACGATGGTGCGGTAGTGGGCGGCGAAGACGTCGCGCTGGAACATCCAGGCGATCGAGTCGCCGGCAAGGCCCATGATCAGCAGCAGGGGATCCCCGCTGCCGTGCGCTTCATAATAGAGTTCGATGGCGTGGTGGGACGTCGTCGGCATGGCGGGAACGTGGCAGATTCCCGCCGCGCGGTGTAGCCGCGGCCGCCGGGCGACCGCGGCTACACCCCGCTGGCGTGAGATTCAGAAGCCGTTGCGGGGCATCGCCTCGAGGCGGGCGATGCGCTCTTCGGTGGGCGGATGGGTCGAGAAGAGCTTGGCCAGGCCGCCGCCCGTGAAGGGGTTGATGATGAACAGATGCGCCGTCGCCGGGCCGCCGTGGTGCATCGGTGCTTCGGCGGCGTAGCCCTGGATCTTGCGCAGCGCCGAGGCGAGCGCCAGCGGATTGCCCGACAGGCGGGCGCCGGCATCGTCGGCGAGGTACTCGCGCGAGCGCGAGATCGCCATCTGGATGAGCATGGCGGCCATCGGCGCGACGATGATGCCGAGCAACGCCGCGACGGGATGGCTGCCCTCGTCGTCGCTCGAGCGGCCGCCGCCGAAGATCAGGCCCCACTGGGCGATGTTGGCGATCATGCTGATGGCGCCGCCGAGGGTGGCGGCGACGACCATGATCAGCGTGTCGCGGTTCTTCACGTGACCGAGCTCGTGGCCGAGCACGCCGGTGATCTCGTCACGCGTCAGCAGGCGCAGCAGGCCCTCGGTGACGGCGACGGCGGCGTTCTCGGGATTGCGCCCGGTGGCGAAGGCGTTCGGCGCCTGTTCGGGGATGAGGTAGACCTTCGGCATCGGCATCTGGCCGGCCTGCGCCAGGTTACGGACTATGGCGTAGAGTTCCGGCGCCTGCGCCTCGTCGACCTCCTTGGCGCCGTACATGCGCAGGACGATCTTGTCCGAGTACCAGTAGCTGCCGACGTTCATGATAAGCGCGAACGCCAGGCCGATCACCATTCCCTGCTGGCCGGCGAGCGCCTGTCCGGCCCAGATCAGCAGCGCGGTGAGCGTCGCGAGCAACATGGCAGTCTTAATTCGGTTCATTTGGACTCCTCCACTTTCGGTCGTGTGACGACATTAAGTCGCCCCACCACCTTCGGCAATTAGGTAATGGAAGCGCGCCGGATCGGGAAATGCGAAATGGCGCCTCAGCGCCGCAGCACCCGTCGGCCGTGCCGGAAGCGCTGGGCGCCAGTGTACACCTCCAGGCCGGCGTACACGTACGCGGCGGCCGGCGCCCAGGCGGGCGCGACGACGACGACGAGGGCGAAGAGGAGCGACTCGCTCCGCTCGAGGAGGCCGGGCGGGTAGACGATCAGTTTCGCCCCGGGACGTTCGCTGATGCGTTCGCTGGCGGCGCCGACGGCGAGGAAGACGCACAGGTTGACGTACCAGGTGCAGGCGAGCAGCAGCGCCGGGCCGTGCCATTCTGGGCGCGGCAGGGCGATGCCGAGCAGCACGGCGGCTTCGACGATGCGGTCGAAGGTGAGGTCGAGGACGCCGCCCCACGGCGTCGAGCCGCCGCCGAGGCGAGCGACGCGGCCGTCGACGGCGTCGCACAGGCCCGAGACGAGCAGCGCCCCTAGCCCCCAGCCGCCGTGGTCGACCCAGAACAGGCCGGCGCCGAGGAGGCCGGACGCCAGGGCCGCATAGGACAAGGCGTCCGGCGTCACGCCGCGGTGGATGAGGGCCAGCGCGAGGCGGTCGAGCCGGCCAGCAAAGCCGCTGCCGGGTCTGCCGAGGGCGCTATCGAGCATCGCCGATCCGCTCCGTTCAGGGCCAGCGCGGCTGCGCGTCGAGGCGGATGCCGAGCGCGCTCTTGCCGATCATCTCCAGCAGCCAGTAGTGCGTGAACGGATGCAGGCTGCCGGCGCGGACGTCGCGGAACCAGCGTTCGAGCGGTAAGCGGCGGGTCAGGCTCGGGCCGCCGACGACCTGCATCGCGGCGGTGACGACCTCCAGCGCCGCGCGCGTGGCGACGTACTGCGGCGTCGTCACCTTGGCCAGCAGCGCCGCGCCGTAGTCGGCGCCGTGCGTCAGCTCGGCGGCGGTCTTGTAGATCAGCGCGCGCGACGTCTCGAGTTGGATCTGCATCTCGGCGACGGTGAACTGGCTGCCGGGCAGATGCGCGACGGTGGCGGGCAGCGGATGCAGGCGGCGGCTGCCGAGGTACTCGACCGCGAAGTCGAAGGCGGCGCCGGCGATGCCGGTGTACACGGCGGCGATACCGAGCGTGTACCAGGGAAGGCAGGCATTGCCGCCCTCGGTTCCGGCGCCCTCGATGCCGACCAGGCGCTCGTCGGGAACGAAGGCGTCGGTGAACTCGATGTCGTGGCTGCCGCTGGCGCGCATCCCCATCGCGTCCCAGGTCTCGACGACGCGCATCCCCTCGGTGTCGCGATCGGCGGCGAGGGTGACCGTGCCCGACATGCCGCGGCGCTCGAAGCCCTCGAGGCGGGCGTTGAACAGGAAGACGCGCAGGATCGGCGCCAGTGTGCAGAAGTACTTGCGACCGGTGACGCGGTAGCCGCCCGCCACTTTGCGCGCCGTGACCTGTGGCGCGCCGAGGCTGGCGCCGGCTTCGGAGAGACTGCTGGCGACGATGGCGCCGTCGCGCACGACGGCGTCGGCGAGGCGGCGCCGCAGCGCCTCGGTGAACAGGTGCAGCCCGCCGCCGAGATTGTACCAGTGCATGTTGGTGCCGAGCGCGGTGGGTCCGCAACCGCGCCCGAGCGCCTCCTGTAGGAGGCAGAAATCGTACAGCGACAGATCACGTCCGCCGAGCGCCGCGGGCAGCGGCAGGGCGAGAAACCCGGCGGCGCGCAGGTCGGCGAAGTTCTCGAACGGAAAGGCCGCCTCGCGATCGTACCGCTCGGCGCGCGTCGCGAAGCGAGCCGCGAGCGCCTGGGCGGTGGCGAGCAGGGCCTGCTGGGCCTCGCTGAGAAGTGGCTGCATGAGGGTTGGATGCTAGAGGCGCGCCGCCGGCGTCGCAATGCCCCGGCCGGCGCGCATCGACTCCGGCCGGCCGCCGGCGCATGCTGCAGCCATGGAGGGGGCGTGGCTGATGCTGTCGGGGCTCTTCTCGCTGATCGGCATGGCGGTGTTCGCGTACGGCCGGCGCCGGCGCACGGCGACGCACACCCTGCTCGGCGCGGCACTGATGGGGTACCCGTACTTCGTCAGCAGCCTGTTGGCGCTGATCGCCGTCGGGGCGCTGTTGTTGGTCGGCGTCGTCGTCGGCAGCCGCTTCGAGGACGGCTGACGGCGCCGGCGTATTGACCGCCGCGGCCGGCTGGTGTGGGTTACGTCAACCCAATGGCTAAGCCCGAGCACGGTCCCGACTGCGGCCACGACCATGACCACGGCCCACGCCCCGAGCCGGTGCGTCGCGTCGAGCCGAAGGTTGGGCGCAACGAGCTGTGTCCGTGCGGCAGCGGCAAGAAGTTCAAGAAGTGCTGCGGGTGACGGGCGGAACGGCGGCGGGCGAGTAGCCGCCGCTACTGCCAATTGCCGGTGACGTCGCCGAGCAGGACGGCGGTGAAATCCTGGCCGCTGGCGTCGGCGGCCAACGGGCCGTAGGTCACCGATCCCATCACACACGCGCCGGCGGTTGCTGGCGAGACGATCGACTGGTTGGGGACCGTCGCCGGTTGCGGCAGGAACAGCCAGTCCGAGGCGCAGGCGGTGGCGACCGGGAATGGATTCGGCAGGCCGACGGCGCGCTGCAGGATGAGGGCTGCGTCGAGGGCGCTCACCGAGCCGTCGCCGGTGACATCGGCGGCGAGGCGCTGCACGGCGTCGAAACTGCGCAGGCCGGCGCCGCGCTGCAGCACCCAGGCGGCGTCGAGGGCCGTGACGGCGGCGCGCAGATCGCCGCTCTTGCGCGGCGTCATCTGCCACAGGCCGGCCGGCACGGCGGCGAACGTGTAGGTGCCGTCGACGCCGGAGATGTCGGCGCGCGTGCCGGCGCCGGCGAGCGTCAGCACGGCGCCGGCCAGCGCCGCGCCGCTGCGCGCGCGCAGCGCCCCGCCGACGCCGAGGCCGCCGCCGGGCGTTGCCGTCGCCGTCGCCAGCCTCGGCGTCGCGGTCGGCGTCGGCGTCGCCAGCGGGCGTTCCCAGGCGCCGATGTCGACGCCGGCGCCCTGCGGGCGGGTGACGCCGTCGCGGTCGCTGGGCAGGTCCACCAGGGCGAGGCCGACGTCGCGGGCCGGGCTGATGGCGGACAGGTGGTAGTCGTTCGCCGTCGCGTCGACGAACAGCGCCGCGGCGGTGGCGATCACTGAGTGCTGTTCCCATCCCAGGCCGAGGCCGGTGCCGCGCGTGCGCCACTGCGCCAGGGTGAGGAACACGTCGTCGTCGGAGAAGCGGTCGACGACGATGTTGTAGTCCGAGCGCAGGCCCGGCTGGCTGGAGGGGTCGGCGGAAACGCTGCCGCGCGCGCCGAGGTGCAGCAGGATGTTGCCGAACAGCGCATTGCCGGTGCTGCCGTTGAGCAGGCTGATGGCGAAGCGGCCGTTGCTCGGTTGGACGATGGTGTTGCCGAGGATGCGGTTGTCGCGCGTGCCGAACCGGTTGCTGCCCTCGCCGTCGTCCCAGCCGGCGATGCCGGTGGCGCGATTGGCGTAGAGCACGTTGTTGCGGATCAGCGAGTCGCGCACCGAGGCGAGGTTGATGGCGGCGCCGCCGGCGACGCCGTTGTCGTGGACGAGGTTGGCCTCGATCAGCGCGCTTTCGATGATGCCGTCGCCCTGCGGGTCGTTCGGGTCATCGCCCATCTGCAGCGGGTCGGCGTTGAGCTGGATGCCGGAGGCGTTGTTGTGGTGCGCATGGTTGCGGCGCACGGTCGGGCGGTCGCCGGAGTTGGAGACGTAGATGCCGTGCTCGATGGCGGAGTACGAGGTTTCGTTGTCCTCCAGCATCAGGTCGCGGGCGAAGCCGGTGAAGATGCCCCAGCGGCTGTTGTGGTGACAGTGGCAGCGGCGCACGACGACGCCGGTCACGTTCGCATCGGGCTCGCCTTGCACCGCAACGCCGGCGCGCGGCGCGGCGGTGGATTCGAAGCCGTCGATGACGACGTGGCCGACGTTGCGCACCCAGATGTTGTCGCCGTTGCTGTTCGCCGCGCCGGGCGCGTTGACGACGACGCCGGGCTGGGCGAGGAAGCGCAGCGGCGCCAGGGCGGTGCCGCTGTTGCGCGGCCGGAAGCCGGCGTAGGTGCCGGGCAGGATGACGACGTCGTCGCCGGCGCCGGCGACGTCGCCGGCGCGCTGCAGCGTCCGCCAGGGCGCCGCCTGCGTGCCCGGGTTGGCGTCACTGCCGGTCGTGGCGACGTAGTAGGTCGCGGCGCGCGCCGATGTCGCGACGAACAGGGCGGCGAACAGCAGGGCGCGCAGCGGCATCACCGGAGATCGATGCAGAATCCGTACCGATAATGGCATCGCAGCATCAACGGGCAGCCAGCCGGGACCGCGGGCGTCTCGCCCGCCGTGCAGTGCGCTTGCGGCGACGCTGCGCGTCGCCGTGCGGGCGGGACGCCCGCGGTCCCGGCTGGCTGCCCTGACGATGATCCCCACCCGGCTGCCAGCATGGTGAGCGCTGGCCGACGCCGTTCCCGGCACATCATCCGCCGTGCGACGCAGCAAACGCCGCGTCGCGCTCATCCCGCCCTGGCAGGGGGGCCGACGGTGGCGCGCGATGCCGGGGGGCAGGCGCGCATGGAGGAGTCAGGCCCTGATATGCGCAAGCGGAGACCCGAACTCACATCGCTCGCCGAGGTCCGGATCACGCGCGACGGCGACGTCGCGGTCATCGAGTATCGCGACCGGTCCGTCGCCACGACGCATTTCCACATCGGCTCGTCGCTCGACGCGATGAGCGACGACGAGGTGCTGGAGGAGTTCAACGCCGTGCTGGCGGCGCAGGCCGAGGACGCGGCGGCGTACGAGCACGTCGCGGTGGAGATCCCACCCGGGCGGCCGCAGGTGCGCTACTTCGCCGCCGGCGACCAGTGGGTGCCGCGCGGCGGCGTGCTGCGCTGCGTGATCGACGACGGCGGTCCGGACGGGCAGCCGATCATCCACGTCGATGACCAGGAGCTGTCGCTCGCCGCCTTCGGGCGCCTGCTCTCCACCTACGCCGGCTGGGGGATGCGCATCGCCTTCGTCCCCGACGATGCCCTCGACGTACCGCCGGAGATCCAGCTCGGAGACCCCGAGGACGACTGACGCCGCCGGCGGGCTGGGCCCGGGCGTGCCGGCCCTTGCCGAGCAGGCGACGGATAGGACACAAGAGAGTGGCGCGGCCCGTCGTGGAGGCCGCCACGACGCCGTGCGAGTCAAGATAGTACATCTGTTGAAGCGGGCCGTTCTGTTGCTCGCGGTCGGCGCCGTGGCGGTGCTGGCCATGCGCGCCGTCCAGTCGCAGCGCGGCCCGGCTCTCGAACCGTGGCACACCTACGCGCCGACCGAGTTGCGCGCCGATGCGCTGGCCGGGCTGGAGTGGCCGGAGTATCTGCGCGCCGAAGCTTCGGTGTTCGCCGACGTGCAGGCGCGGGTCGTCCCGCAACTCGAACCGCAGGATCGCGTCCTCGCCAAACGCTACTTCGCCGGCAGCGTGGTCTATCCCCCCGGCCTGTCGCACGACTGGAACCACTCGTACGTCCTCGAACCCGCTGGCGACCCGGTCGGCGCCGTGGTGCTGCTGCACGGGCTGACGGACTCGCCCTACAGCCTGCGGCACATCGCCCGGCGCTACACCGAGCTCGGCTGGGTCGCGGTCGCCATCCGCCTGCCCGGGCATGGCACCGTGCCGGCCGGTCTGGCCGACGTCGACTGGGAGGACTGGACGGCGGCGACGCGCCTGGCGGTGCGCGAGGCGCGTCGCCGCGTCGGGCCGTCGCGGCCGCTGCACCTGGTCGGCTTCTCCAACGGCGGCGCGCTGGCGTTGCAGTACGCGCTCGACGCGCTCAGCGATGCCGCGCTGAGCCGCCCCGATCGCCTCGTGCTGCTCTCGCCGATGATCGGCGACACCAGCATGGCACGCTTCGCCGGTGTCCTCGGCTGGCCGGCGCTGTTTCCGAAGTTCGCCAAGGCGGCCTGGCTGTCCATAGTGCCGGAGTTCAATCCGTTCAAATACAACTCGTTCCCGATCAATGCCGCCCGGCAGTCCTCCTTGCTGACCGGGGTGCTGCAGGCCGAGCTGGCGCGCGCCGCGCGCGAGCGGCGGCTCGCGGCGCTGCCGCCGATCCTGACCTTCCAGTCGGTGGTGGACTTCACGGTCAGCACCCGCGCCATCGTCACTGCCCTGTACGCCCGGCTGCCCGCCAACGGCAGCGAGCTGGTGTTGTTCGACCTCAACCGCAACGCCAAGCTCGGACCGCTGTTGCGCGTCAGCGCCGCCGCCCTGATCGATCGCGTGCTGCCCGCCGCGCCGCGCGACTTCCGCACCGCCATTCTCGCCAACGCCGCACCGGACAGCGGCGCGGTGGTCGAGCGCGTCGTCGAGACCGGTGCGACGGCGGAGCAGACGCGCGACCTCGGGCTCACCTACCCGTCCGACGTGTTCTCGCTGTCGCACGTTGCGGTGCCCTTTCCGACCAGCGACGGGCTATACGGCATGTTCCCCGATCCGGCCGAGGACTACGGCGTGCAGCTCGGCACGATGGCCGTGCGCGGCGTGCGCGCGACGCTGATCGTCAGCACCGAATTGCTGACGCGCATGTCCTCCAACCCGTTCTTCCCCTACATGTTGGCGCGCATCGAGGACGCCATCGCGTCACCGGCGCGCGGCACTCGGGGGACGGCCGCGTCGGCCCCTTCGCGCTGAGCAGCGACCGCGAGACGGCAACGGGGAGCGCCATGCACGCCAGCGACGCCGAACGCACGCATCTGCACACCTGCCCGCTCTGCGAGGCGACCTGCGGGCTCGAGATCCGCACCCGCGGCCGCGCCGTGGTCGGCATCCGCGGCGACGCCGCGGACGTGTTCAGCCGCGGCTTCATCTGCCCGAAGGGTTTTGCGGTGAAGGAGCTGGACGCCGATCCCGATCGCCTGCGCACGCCGCTGATCAAGCGCCACGGTCGGCACGAACCGGCGAGCTGGGACGAGGCCTTCGCCGAGATCGCGCGCCGCCTGCCGCCGATCCAGCACGAACACGGACGCGACGCGGTGGCCGCCTACCTCGGCAATCCAGGCGCGCACAACCTGGCCCTGATGCTCTACAACCCGGTGCTGCTGCGCGCCCTCGGCACGCGCAACGTGTACTCGGCCAGCACCGTCGACCAGATGCCGAAGCAGGTCTCGGCCGGTCTGATGTTCGGTACCGTGCTGAGCGTGCCGGTGCCCGACCTCGACCGCACCGACTACCTGTTGGTGCTCGGCGCCGATCCGTTCACCTCCAACGGCAGCCTGATGACCGCGCCCGACGCGCCGGGACGGCTGCGCGCCATCCGTCAGCGCGGTGGTCGCATCGTTGTCATCGACCCGCGCCGTACCCGCACCGCCGCGGAGGCGGACGAGCACCACGCCATCCGGCCCGGCGCCGACGCCTACTTTCTCTGGGGCATCGTGCACGCGCTGTTCGCCGACGGCCTAGTGCGCCTCGGCCGGCTGGCGGAGCACGTTGCGGGCCTCGCCGAGGTCGAGGCGCTGGCGCGCGAGTTCGCCCCCGAGGCGATGGCGCCGCGCTGCGGCATCGCCGCCGACGTCATGCGGCGCCTGGCGCGCGAACTCGCCGCGGCGCCGACCGCGGCGGTATACGGGCGCATCGGCACCTGCACGCAGGCCTTCGGCACGCAGGTGAGCTGGTTGGTCGACGTACTCAACGTCCTCACCGGCCACCTCGACCAGCCCGGCGGCGCCATGTTCACCCGCCCGGCGAGTGGCGCCGCGCACACGCGCGGCGCGCCGGGGCGCGGCCGCGGCGTGCGCTTTGGACGTCGGCACAGCCGCGTGCGCGGCCTACCGGAGATCTACGGCGAACTCCCGGCGGCCTGCCTGGCGGAGGAGATCGACACGCCGGGGGAGGGCCGCGTGCGCGCCCTGATCACCGTCGCCGGCAACCCGGTACTGAGCACGCCGAACGGGCCGCGCCTCGCCGCGGCGCTCGGCCAGCTCGACTTCATGGTCAGCCTCGACATCTTCCTCAACGAGACGACGCGCCACGCCGACGTCATCCTGCCGGGCCTGTCGCCGCTCGAGCAGCCGCACTACGATCTGGCCCTGCGCCAGCTCGCCATCCGCAACGTCGCGACCTTCGCGCCGGCGGTGTTCCCGGTGCCCGACGGGCAGCAGCCGGAGTGGCGTACCGTGCTGCGCCTGCTCGGCGTCGTCATTGGGAACGGAGGGGGGCAGGGGGCGGATGCCGACATCGACGGGCTCGACGACTTCGTCGCGGCACAGCTCGTCGAGCAGACCATCGGCGCCAGCCACTCGCCGCTCGCCGGACGCGACGCGCAGGAGATTCTCGCCGTGCTGGCGCCGCGGCGCGGGCCGGAGCGCCTGCTCGACCTGCTGTTGCGCGCCGGGCCGTACGGCGACGGCTGTGGCGCCGTGGCGGGCGGACTGACGCTGGCACGCCTGGAGGCGGCGCCGCACGGCATCGACTTCGGCGCCCTGGCGCCGCGCCTGCCGGAGGTGCTGCGCACGCCGTCGGGGAAGATCGAGCTGGCGCCGGAGGCGCTGGTCGCCGACGTGGCGCGGCTGCGGGCGCGCCTCGCCGACCCTGACGGCCTGGTGCTCATCGGCCGCCGCGACCTGCGTTCGAACAACTCGTGGATGCACAACGCGCCGGTGCTGGTGAAGGGCAGGGCGCGCTGCACCATGCAGGTCCATCCGGACGACGCGGCGCGCCTCGGCGTCCGCGACGGCGGCCTGGCCCGGGTGCGTTCGCGCGCCGGCAGCCTCGAGGTGCCGGTGGAGGTGACCGATGCCATCCGTCCCGGCGTGGTCAGCATCCCGCACGGCTGGGGGCACGACCTGCCCGGCATCCGTCTCGGCGTCGCCGCCGCGCACGCCGGCGTCAACTGCAACCGACTGGTGGACGAGCAGGACCTCGATCCGCTGTCCGGAAACGCGGTGCTGAACGGCGTGCCGGTCTCGGTGGAGGCGGTCTAGGTCGGCTCGACCACTCGACCGGGAGCGGGCGGCCCGCCCGCTCCGGAAGGTTGGCGCCGCCGGGGCGGCGCCTTCCGTCTCAGAGCGGGCGAGCCGCCCGCGCTTCCAGATTGCCGCTCAGCGCCGGCGGCGGACCAGCAGGGCGGCGGCCGGCAGCAGCAGCAGCCAGGCGCTGCCGCTCGCCGCCGGCGCCACCACCTGGCAGCCGTCGTCCTCGTCGTTGCCGCCGCCGCGGGTGCGGGTCGGCGTGGCCGGCGGCGGCGGCGTCGCGGTCACCGTGGCGGTGGCCGAGGGCGACAGGAACGGGGTCGCTGTCACCGTCGGCGTGCCGGTCGGCGTCGCGGTGGGTGTGTCTTCTGGGATGACGCCGCCGACGTCGACCGTGCCGTCCGTGCAGTCGGTCGGCAGGTCGCCGCCGAAGGGATCGCTGGCCACGGCCATCTCGCACACGAAGGGGTAGGCGCCATCCGCGACGTCCTCGCCGATGGACACCTGGCAGGTGTACAGCAGCGAGCCACTCGGGATCGGCTCGAAGTTGTCGAGAGCCACCACCAGAGCGCGGACCGCGGTGCAGGCTGTGCCGCCCGGCGAGCAGCCGGCCGGTTGGAACTCGAAGCCAGTGCCGCCCTTGTCTATCGCCTCGTTGACGGCGCAGTCGGGCTTGCCGTTCGTTTTTGCGACGACCTCGATGTCGGTCGGGAAGAGGAGGTCGTTCTGCGTGCCCGCCACCGCGACTGCGGTCTGTAGCGAGACCGTGAGCGGCTTTATGTCGCCCCGCCGGGCGACGAAGTCGCCGACGACGAGGGTTGCGTCGGAGGGCACGGCGACCGTAATGGCGCCGTCGGTGCAGTCGGCGCCGAGGCGGTTGCCGTCGGGATCACCCGCGCCGGGGTTCGAGCAGACCAGGGGATAGGCGCCCGCCTCGGCGTCGGCGGTGACGGTGACCGTGCAGGTGAAGAGCTGCGAGCCGTCCGGGATCGGGTCGAGGTTGCTCAGCGACAGGACGATGGCGCGCACGCCCGTGCAATCCTCGCCGGGCGTACAGTCGGCCGGCTGGTAGGCAAACGACGTCCCGCCCTTGTCGATGCTCGGGTTGACGCGGCAGTTCGGGTCATCGTCGTTGTCGGGCAGAATCGGCGTCTCGGGGTCGAAGGCGATATCGACCTGGACGCCGGCGACTTCAGCGTCGGTTGCGAGTGACACCGGCACGCTGACCGCCGCGCCCGGTTCGCCGACCGCCGAGCCGACGATGATCGAGGCGGCGATCGGCAGCGCCGTGTTGGTCGCGGAGGCGGTGCGGGTGGCCGTCGCCGGCGGCGTCGGGGTAACCGTGCGCGTGATGGTGGCGGTCGCCGTCACCGTCGCGCTGGCGGTCCCCGCCGGGGTGCCGGTGGCCGTCACGGTCGCCGTCGCCGTGCCGGTCGGCAGGCCGGTCGCCGTCACCGTCGCGGTGGCCGTGCCGGTCGGCAGGCCGGTCGGGGTGAGCGTTGGCGAGACGGTCGCCGCGCCGGTCGGCGTCTCGATGGGCGTATCGGTCGGCGCCGTGATGGGGGTATCGGTGGCAATGGCGGTCGGTGTGTCCGTCGCGAGCATCACCGGCGTGTCGGTCAGCGTCGCGAGCGCGGTCGGTGAGTCGGTCGGCGTCGCCGTCTCGGCGCCCGGCGTCAGCGTCTCGGTCGGCGTGAGGGTGTCGGGCGCCTCCGTCTGGGTCAGGGTCGCGGTCGGGCTGCCCGGCGTGGTGGTCGGCGTCGCCGTGCCGGGGTCGGTCGTCGGCGTGTGCGTCGGCGTTTCGGCCCCCGGCGTGATGGCGCCACCGGCCGTGCAGTCCCCGTCGGCGCAGCTGCCGTTGCCGGTGCACTCGTTGAAATCGTCGCAGCTGGCGCCCTGGTTGGCGGGGATGCAGGCGCCCTCGGCGTTGCAGGTCTCACAGACCGGGTCGCACGAATTGAAAGGGAAAGTCTGGCACATGCCGGTGGAGGGATTGCAGAAGTCGGGGGTGCAGGGGTTGGCGTCGGCGTCGGCGCAGACGACCAACTGGCCGAAGCAGACCGTGCCGACGCAGACATCGCCCGTCGTACAGGTGCTGAAAGAGTCGGTACACGGCATGCCCTGCTTGGTCGGGTCTGGTAGACACTGGCCGCCGGCGCTGCAGGTGCCCTCGCAGCCGGTCGTGCCGCAGGTCTCGCCCTGATTGGGCGTGCCCTGGCAGACGCCGCTGGCGCAGGTGTCGTCGACCGTGCAGGGGTTGCCGTCGTTGCAACTGCCGCCGGAGACCATCGTCCCCGAGCAGGCGCCGCCGGCGCACATATCGGGAATCGTGCACTCGTTGAAATCGTCGCACGATTGCGCGCGCGCGGCGGAGGACGACAGGGCAACGGCCAACGCCGCCACCGAGAGGAGCCTCCAGATCCACATGCCCATGCGATTCTCCTCCTCTGTCTCCGGCAAAAACCTTTGCCGTAATGGCCACAGATCCGCGGCGAGGTCAAATTTTTCTTTGTGGCATCGATCGCCTAGAACGGCGCGGCCGCCATGCACACGCCCCTTCGCGCGATCCTCACTCGCAACGTCGTCTGGTACCTGGTCAGCCGCTTCTGCGGCGGCACGGCCATGACCATGCTGCGCGCCGCGATCGCCTGGCACGTGTACTCGTTGACCAACTCGCCGTTTCACCTCGGCCTCATCGGCCTGGTGCAGTTCGTGCCGGTGCTCGGCCTGACGCTGGTCGGCGGAGCGGTCGCCGACAGCTACGAACGCCGCCGCGTCATCATGATCGCCCAACTCGTGCCGTTGGGGTGCGCCCTGACGCTGATGGCGACGACGCGCGCCGGGGCCATGACGCTGCCGCTGCTCTACGGCTTGGTCTTCGTGTCGGCGTGCGCGGCGGCGTTCGAGAATCCGGCGCGCGCCGCGATGCTGCCGACGCTGGTGCCGCGGCCGGCCTTTCCGCGCGCCGTGACCCTCGCCTCGACCGGCCAGGCGCTGGCGTTCATGAGCGGTCCGGCCGGCGGCGGCTTCGTCATCGCCGCGGCGGGCATCGCCGCCGCCTACGCCACCGCCGCGAGTCTGCTGGTCGCGTCGCTGGTCGGCCTCGCCGTGCTGCGCCCGGCGCCGCCCGACGGGGTGCGGCGGGCGATGAGCTGGACGGCGGTGCGCGAGGGCCTCGGCTTCGTGCGTCGCAATCCGGTCGTGCTGGGCTGCATGACGCTCGACATGTTCGCGGTCATCTTCGGCGGCGCCACGGCACTGCTGCCGGTGTATGCCAACGACATCCTTGGCGTCGGCGCGCGCGGCTACGGCATCCTCAGCGCCTCGCTGGAAGTTGGCGCCCTGGCGACCGCGCTGGCGCTGTTCGTCCTGCCGACGATCAACCGCGCTGGCCGCGCGCTGCTGGTGGCGGTGACGGTGTTCGGCCTGGCGACGATCGGCTTCGGGCTGTCGACCTGGTTTCCGCTCTCGGTGGCGCTGTACGTGGTCTGCGGCGTCGCCGACCAGATCAGCGTCGTCATGCGCAGCACCGCCATCCAGCTGGCGACGCCCGATGCCCTGCGCGGCCGCGTCAGCGCCGTGAACTTCATCTTCATCGGCGCCTCGAACCAGCTCGGCGCCGTCGAGTCGGGCTTCGTCGCCACCCTCACCGATCCGGTGTTCGCCGTCGTCAGCGGCGGCATCGGTACCTTGATCGTGGTGGCGATCGTCGCCGGGCGCTTGCCAGAGTTGCGCCGCTACCGCATCTGAGCCCGCCCGGCATTCTGAGCCCGCCCGGCATTCTGCGCCCGGGCGGCATTCTGCGCCCGGGCCACTTGGCGGTCCATCACCCAATCGACCAGGCGCGGCAGCAGGCGGTGCGCCAGGTGCGCGAGGCGCGCCTCGCGGCCGGGGATGATGAGGAAGCGCCGGCGCGCCACGCCGGCCAGCAACGCGTCCGCCACCGCGTCGGCACTGAGCACGCTGGCGCCGGCGGAGACCGCCAGCGTCTCGCGCGGCTTTGTGGCGTTCTCGGCCGCCAGCGCCGGCGTGTCGACGTCGGGCGGACAGAGCACCGAGACGCCGATGTCGTCGCGCCGCAGCTCGCTGCGCAGGGCCTCGGAGAATCCGACCACCGCGAACTTCGCGGCGGCATAGTCGGTGTACCCGAAGACTCCGATCAGGCCGGCGAGCGAGGCGACGTTGACGATGTACCCGCGCCGCCGCGCCCGCATCGCCGGCAGCACCACCTGCGTGGCGTGCCAGGCGCCGTACAGGTTGATGCGCAGCGTCTCCTCCAGCTGCGCGCTCGAGATGCGCTCGAAGTAGTCGGGAATGGCGCGACCGGCACAGTTGATCAGCAGGTCGGGAGTGCCGAGCGCGGCGACGGCGCCGCCCACCTCGGCCGCCACCTGGGCGGCGTCGCCGACATCGCACTGGCGCCATTCGACGCGTTGCGTCGGGCGCACCGCGGCCGCCGCGATGCGCGCCGCCGCTTCCTCCAGGGGCGCGCGTCGGCGAGCGAAGATCGCTACGTCGGCGCCGCGCGCGGCGAGGCGGCAGGCGGTCGCCAAGCCGATGCCGCTCGAGCCGCCGGGAATGAAGGCCAGGGATCCGTTGCCGATGTGCACGCGCCGCCCCTAGCACGGCGGGCGCCGCGACGCTCGCCGCGCCGACGTCGCTATCTGGCGCCGATCGGACCGGTGCGCTAGGCGGCCAGCATGCGCGGCGTGGCATCGCCATGGGTTGGTGGGCGGGTGGTCGGTGAGGCGTGCCTGGGCTTGGCGGCCGTCGTCTGCGTTGCCGCGACCCGCGCCGCCGCGGTGCCGCCGGGCTCAGCCGCGGCGACCGAGGCGCTGCGGCACTGCAACGCGGTCGATAGGCTGCCGGACGCCGACCGCGACGCGACGTTGGCGCGCGGAGTGGCGATTGCCGAGGCGGCGGTGGCGGCCGACGCCAGCGACGCGCTCGGGCACTTCGCATTGGTCTGCCTGCTCGGCAAGCGCATGGAGCGCGCCGGACTCAGCCTGTGGCAGCTGAGCGACCTGCGCCGCCTCAAGGGCTGCCTCGACCGCACCTTGTCCCTGGCACCGGGCGATGGCGACGCGCTGATGGCCAAGGGGGCCCTGTTGCTCGGGCTGCCCCGACTGCTCGGCGGCGACGCGACCGAAGCCGAGCGGCTGCTGCGCGAGGCGGTGGCGGCGCAGCCCGACAACGACGAAGCGCGGTGCTACCTCGACGAGGCGCGTCGCCGCCGGGGCGGACCCGACGCGCCGCCGGTGCGCCCCGGCTGCTGAGCGGCGCCCGTCATGCCGCGGCGACATCCGCGCGCTCGCCAGAGAACCGGGAGCCGTGCAGGGCGCGGCTCCCGCCGCGCCCTGCATGCCGGAGTGGCGCGCCGCTCAGAAGAACTTGCGCGCCAGGTCGAGCAGATCGTCGACGGCCGAGCCGTCGCCGTCGAAGTCGAACATCGACGTCAGCGACCCCTGACCAGCCGCGCCGGCCGGCGCCGAAGCGTCGCCGAGCTGGCCGGCTGCGCCGCCCGGGCCGGCGCCGGCCTGGCTGCGCTGGTTGAGCAGCATCACCGCCGCCGAGGCGATCAGCGGCAGCATCTTTTTGAGCAGCGAGCTGTCGAGGCCGCTCTGGCCGGCGGCGGCGCCGGCGACGTTGCGGCTGACGTCCCTGGTGCCGAAGATCTGGCCGAGGATGGCGTTGCCATCCAGGCCGCCGGCCTGGTCGGGCCGCCCGTCCTGGCCCGACGCGGCGCCGCCGAGCATCTCGAAGAGGGAGTCCAAGCCGCCCGCTTGCTGCGTGTTGCGCTGCAGTCCGCGCGCCACGGCCGGCGTCAGCTGCGTCATTCCCTGACGGACGACCGCCGGGTCGACGCCGAGTTGGCCGGCGATCTGGTCGACGAGTCCACCGTTGTTCGCCTGCGTCAGCATCTCGAGCAGCGTCATAGCCTTCCTCCTGCGTTCGAGTGCGCGGATCCTAGCCCACGGTCTACCGCCTGGCCATGGCCTGGGATAAAACACGCCCATGTCGCTGCAGACTCTGACCACCCTCAGCACGAGTTCCATCGTCCTCAGCGGCGTCGCCCTGCTGCTCGGCTGGTACTTCATCCGCGTCCGGCGCGATCGCGGCCGCCACCAGGCGGCGATGCTGACCGCCACGGGGCTGGCCGGCTTGTTTCTCATTTTCTATGTCAGCCGCTGGGCGCTGTACGGTTCGAAGCCGTTCGAGGGCACCGGCGCCTGGCGGGTGCTGTACCTCGCCATTCTGGTGCCGCACGTCGTGCTGGCGATCGCCGTCGGCCCGATGGCGCTGCGCCTGATCCAGTTGGCGCTCGGCAAGGGCGACTTCGTCGCGCACCGCCGCCTGGCGCGCCTGACGCTGCCGGTGTGGCTGTTCGTCGCCGCCAGTGGCTGGACGATCTACTACCTGCTCTACGTCCGCACCTACTGAGGCGTGGTGTTCGCTCGTCCAGTCGGGTACGGAAACCGCGCATGAGGTTCGAGGGCAAGGTTGCGCTGGTGACCGGCGGCGGGTCGGGCATCGGTCGCGCCATCGCGCTCGGCCTGGCGGCCGAGGGGGCCCTGGTCGCCGTCAACGACATCCGTCCGGAAGCCGCCGCCGACACCGTTGCCGCCATCGAGGCGGCGCACGGACGGGCGATGGCGGTGCCGGCCGACGTTGCCGACGGTCGCGCTACCCTGAAGATGTTCACCCGCTTCCTGACCACCTGGAACACGCTCGACATCCTGGTCAACAACGCCGGCGCGCTCTTCATGGCGCCGCACGTCATCGCCGCGTTCGAGGCGATGGCCGGCGAGGTGCAGGCGGGGCGCCGGCCGACGCAGCCGCTCGGCGCGACGTCGACCATGGAGGATGGCGTCTGGCGGCGCACCCTGGCGATTCACGTCGACGGAACCTTTCATTGCACGCGCGAGGCGCTGAAGGTCATGGAGGCCTGCCGGCGCGGCAAGATCATCAACATGGCGTCCGTGGCCGGGACCAGCGGACTCGCCGGGGCGCCCGACTACAGCGCCGCCAAGGGGGCCATCATCGCCTTCACGAAGTCGGTGGCGAAGGAGGTCGCGCATCTCGGCATCCAGGTCAACGCCATCGCCCCAGGCTTCATCGACACGCCGCTGCTCGAGATCCTGTCGCCGGCGATGACGGCGATGGCGCTGGCGCAGACACCGCTCGGGCGCCTCGGCACGGTGGCCGAGATCGCCGCCGCAGCCCTCTATCTCGCCGCCCCGGAGGCCGACTTCATCACCGGCCAGGTGTTGAGTCCGAACGGCGGCTACGTCATCTGACGCGTGCCCTCGGCGGCCCCTGTAGTCTTGTAGAACGCGGCGGGACGGGCTTTGATCGCGCTTTCTCGCACGGGGGGGATTCCATGTCGGCCACACGCGCGCTCCTGATCCGCAACGCCCACATTGTCGACGGCACCGGCGCGCCGGCACGGCACGGCGATGTCGCCGTCGTCGACGGCCAGATCGCCGCGCTTGGGAGCGATCTGCCGCGCGCCGGCCTGCCGAGTGGCGTGCGCGAGGTCGATGCGCAGGGACGGACGTTGGCGCCCGGCTTCATCGACGTCCACACCCACTTCGATCCGCAGATCTGCTGGGACCGCCTGGCGACGCCGTGCCTGGAACACGGCGTCACGACGGTGCTGCTCGGCAACTGCTCGCTGTCGCTGGCGCCGGTGCGCCGCGACGACGTGCGCGGCCTCGCCGGGATGTTCAAGCAGATCGAGGACATCCAGCTCAGCACCTTCGACGCCGGCGTGCCGTGGACGTGGGAGACCTATCCCGAGTACCTCGACGCCATCCGCCCCGGCCTGGGCATCAACGTCGCCGGGCTGGTCGGCCACTCGCCGCTGCGCACCTACGTCATGGGTGCCGCCGCGCAGGAGCGCGCCGCCAGCGACGACGAGATCGCCGCCATGTGCGCCATCCTGCAGGACGCCATCCGCGGCGGCGCCGCCGGTCTGTCGACGTCGTTCGTCGACATCGACGAGCAGATGCGCCCGGTGCCGAGTCGCTTCGCCACGCGCGACGAGGTCATCGCCCTCGGTCGCGCCATGAAGGCGGTCGGCCGCGGCCTCATCCAGACCGTGCCGGTCTTCTACAATCCGCCCGAGCAGCTGCAGAACATCCGCGACATGGGCGAGATCTCGCGCGCGACTGGGCTCTTCTGCACCATCGCGCCGATCGTTCACAATCCGATGATGGCGCTGTGGCAGGAGTCGCTCGCCGCGCTTGATGAGGAGGCGGCGCGCGGCGCCAACCTCTTCGGCCAGAGCATGCCGCGCACCTTCGATATCAACATCCGCCTGTCGGAGACCTCGTTCCTGCTCTACGGACTGCCGGCGTGGAACGCGATCATGCGTCTGCCGCAGCCCGAGCGCCTGGCCGCGTTCCGCGATCCGGCGCGACGCGAGGAGCTGCGCGACCACTCAACGCTGCTCGGCCCGCTGCTGTACATCCTTACGGTCGGCGAGACGGCAACGCACGGCGCGCTGCGTGGCCGCACGCTCGGCGACCTCGCCAGCGAGCGCGGCGTGCATCCGGCCGACGTGATGCTCGACCTCGCCTGCGCCGAGGAGCTGAAGACCGAATTCTGCATGCGCAACGCCCTGCACGCGGATCCCGACGGCGTCACCGCCATCCTCAGCCACCCGCGTATCCACATCGGCGCCAGCGACGCCGGCGCGCACATCGCCCAGTTCTGCGGCGCCGGCGACACCAGCTACCTGCTGGCGCGCTGGGTGCGCGATCTCAAAGCCTTCACCCTCGAGCGCGCCGTGCACCGCCTCACCGGCGAGCTGGCCGACGCCTTTGGCATCCGCGGCCGCGGTCGTCTCGCCGTCGGCCAGGCGGCCGATCTGGTGCTGTTCGATCCGGCGACCATCGACCGCGGCGAGGAGGACTTCGTCGGCGACGTGCCGGGCGGCGGCAACCGCTACGTGCGCCATGCCACCGGCATCGACCTGGTGGCGGTCAACGGCGCGGTCACCTGGGAGGACGGCGCCTACACGGCCGCGCGCGCCGGTACGGTGGTGTGACCGCTATGCCCTGTCTTGCGGCCCTGCTGTTGATGCGCTAGACGGGCGATCGCGTCAGGGAACCACGGCTCCACCGCGACCATGGAAATTCCCGCGTAGTATCTGAAAGGAGGGAATCAACATGGCTCAAGGCACCGTGAAGTGGTTCAGCGCCGAGAAGGGCTTCGGATTCATCAGCCGTGACGACGGCGAAGATGTGTTCGTGCACTTCAGCGCGATCACCGGCGACGGGTTCAAGACCCTGGAGCAGGGCGAACGCGTCGAGTTCGAAGTCACCGACGGCCGCAAGGGACCGCAGGCCGCCAACGTCACCAAGGCCTGACGCGTCCGCGCGCCCAGGGCCGAGCGCGTCCCGCGTCCAAGTCCCGAGCGCGCACAACGCATGACACCAACGCCCCCGCCGGCCGCGCCGGCGGGGGCGTTCACGTTCGTGGCGGCGGCGTTCTCGCGTTGGCGCTTTGGCGCTGCTAGGGCAGGGCAGCGTTCAGCAAGGAGTGCCTACCATGGATCTCAAACACCGCAGCCGCGCCATCACCGACGGCCCGGACCGCGCCCCGTCGCGGGCGATGTTCAAGGCCATCGGCCTGACCGACGCCGACCTGGCCAAGCCGCTCATCGGCGTTGCCAACACCTGGATCGAGGTGATGCCGTGCAACTTCCACCTGCGCCGGCTGTCGGAGCGGGTGAAGGAGGGCATCCGGGCGGCGGGCGGGACGCCGATCGAGTTCAATACCGTGGCGGTGTCGGACGGCATCTCGATGGGCACCGAGGGCATGAAGGCGTCGCTGGTCAGCCGCGAGGTGATCGCCGACTCGATCGAGCTGGTGATGCGCGGGCACCTCTTCGACGCCATCATTGCCCTGTCCGGCTGCGACAAGACGATTCCGGGCACGATCATGGCGCTGGCGCGCCTCGATCTGCCCGGGGTGATGCTCTACGGCGGCTCGATCGCCCCGGGCCATCTGCACGGCAAGGATCTGACCATCCAGGACGTCTTCGAAGCGGTCGGTGCCTACAACGCCGGACACATCGACGCCGACGAGCTGCGCGCGGTCGAAGACGCTGCCTGCCCGGGGCCGGGTGCCTGCGGCGGCCAGTTCACCGCCAACACGATGGCCATGGCCGGCGAAATGCTCGGCATCTCGCCGATCGGTAGCGCCAGCGTGCCGGCGATGGACAACCATAAGGACGCGGTCGCCTACGACTGCGGCAAGCTGGTCATGCAGGTGCTGCAGCGCGGCGTCACGGCGCGCCAGATTCTCACCCGCGCCGCTTTCGACAACGCCATCGCTGGCGTCTGCGCCTCCGGCGGATCGACCAACGCGGTGCTGCATCTGCTCGCCATCGCGCACGAGGCCGGCGTGGCGCTCGACATCGACGACTTCGACCGCATCAGCGCGGTGACGCCGTTGCTGTGTGACCTCAAGCCGGGCGGTCGGTTCGTCGCCACCGATCTCTACCGCGCTGGCGGCGTGGCCCTGGTGGCGCGCCGCCTGCTTGAAGCCGGTCGCCTGCAGGGTGAGGCGTTGACGGTCACCGGCCGCTCGATCGGCGATGAGGCGGCGCGCGCCGTCGAGACGCCGGGCCAGGTGGTGGTGCGGCCACTCGCGGACCCCCTCAAGGCGACCGGCGGGATGGTGATCCTGAAGGGCAATCTCGCGCCGGAGGGCTGCGTGGTGAAGGTCGCCGGCCACGAGCGCATGTTGCACCGCGGCCCGGCGCGGGTGTTCGAGTGCGAGGAGGACGCCTTCGCGGCGGTCAAGCGGCACGCCATCAAGGCCGGCGACGTACTGGTCATCCGTAACGAGGGGCCGGTCGGCGGCCCGGGCATGCGCGAGATGCTCGGCGTCACCGCGGCGCTGGTCGGGGAGGGCCTCGGCGAGGCCGTCGCCTTGCTCACCGACGGACGCTTCTCCGGGGCGACGCACGGCCTGATGGCCGGCCATGTGGCGCCCGAGGCGGCGCGCGGCGGACCGATCGCCGCCGTGCGTGACGGCGACACGATCGTCTTCGATATCAAGGCACGCGAGCTGCGCGTCGAGGTCGACGCGGCCGACCTGCGCACCCGCCTCGCCGGGTGGACGGCGCCGGCGCCGCGTTATGCGCGCGGCGTCTTCGCCAAGTACGCGAAGACGGTGTCGTCAGCGTCGAGCGGCGCGGTCACAAGCTGAGCACCGCTTGGGTCGGCAAGTCTGGATCCTGGGGGGGGCACCGCCCCGGCGGCGCCCCCCCCAGGCTCAGGCCGCTTCGGCGGTGGCGGGCTCGGAGTTGGGTTCGAGCAGCCGCTTCGGCGGCAGATGCAGATCCCACACCAGGCCGACCCAGGAGAGCGCCTTCAGCACGTAGAAGCTGGCGTCGATCTCCCACCAGAAGAAGCCCTGGCGCACCGAGTTCATGTAGCGATGGTGGTTGTTGTGCCAGCCCTCGCCCATGGTCAGCAGCGCCAACCAGACGTTGTTGCGGCTGGCGTCGCCGGTGTCGTAGCGGCGGCTGCCGTAAACGTGCGCGAGCGAATTGATGGTGAAGGTCGCGTGCCAGAGTAGCGTCGTGCTGATGAAGAAGCCCCACACCAACCAGGGTAGGCCGCCGACGAGGAACAGGCCGATGGCGAGGCTCACCGGCGGGACCAGGAAGTGCTCGTTCAGCCAGCGCAGCTCAGGGAACTTGGCCATGTCCGGGATGCGCTCGTAGAGCGTCTCTTCCCAGGACTCGGCGAGGATCCAGCCGACGTGCGACCACCAGAAGCCGTTGCGCACCGGCGAGTGCACGTCGCCCTCCTGGTCGCTGTACTTGTGGTGCACGCGGTGGTTGCCGGCCCACCACAGCACGCCCTTCTGAACCGACAGGGTGCCGAGGAGCGCCAGTACGAACTGGAAGACGCGCCCGGTCTTGTAGCTGCGGTGCGCGAAGTAGCGGTGGTAGCCGGCGGTGATGCCGAACATGCGCAGCCAGAACAGCGCCGCGCAGACCGCCAGGGCCGACCAGGTCACGCCGGTGTAGAAAGCGAGCAGGCAGGCGAGGTGCACGCCCCAAAAGGCCGCGCCAGCGTCGTGCATGCTGTTGAGCGGTCGATCCACGGGATCCGTGCTTCGTTCAGTATCAACCATGCACCAAGTGTAGCGTGGCGCATGTCACCGATCGGTCACGGCCATATCACGTGACGGTGATATTCGACGCCCGTCAACGCCTGCGCGGCGGCGTGAATCGCGCCCCGATTGCTCCCGCGCCGGCCGGCGCGCATCATGCCGGGGTGGCGTCGTTCTCTCTCTATCTCCACATCCCCTACTGCGACTCGAAATGTCCCTACTGCGACTTCAACTCGTACGCGGTGAAGCGGTGGCCTGAGCCGGAGTATGCTGCGGCGCTGATCGCCGAGATGCGCGCCGCGGCGGCGCGGCCGGAGTGGGGCGACGGCGCGATCGCGACGATCTTCTTCGGTGGCGGGACCCCGTCTCTGTTCGCGCCGGAGACAATTGGCGCGGTACTAGACGCCGCCCGCGAACTGTGGCCGTGGACGGCAGCCGACCTCGAGATCACGCTCGAGTGCAACCCGGGCACCGTGGATGCCGAGAAGCTGGGCGGATTCCGTGCCGCCGGCGTGACCCGTATCAGCTTCGGCGTGCAGTCCTTCCACCCCGCGCATCTCGCCCGCCTCGGCCGCATCCACAGCGCGGCGCAGGCGATCGACGCCATCGGCGCCGCGCGCGCGGCCGGCTTCGACAACCTGAGCTTCGATCTCATCTTCGCCGTGCCCGGTCAGACTCCGGAGGATTGGGAGGCCGACCTGGCGACAGCGCTGGCGCTGGCGCCCGAGCACATCTCCGCGTACAACCTCACCTTCGAGGAAGGGACGGCGTTTCACGCCCAGCGCCGCAGCGGCGCCATTACGCCGGTGCATGAGGAGGCCGAGGTGGCGATGTTCACGCGCACCCGCAGCGTCCTGGCCGCGGCCGGCTACGCGCCCTACGAGATCTCGAACTTCGCCCGACCGGGCCGCGCCTGCGCCCACAACCTGAACTACTGGCGTGCCGGCGCCTACCTCGGGGTTGGCGCCGGGGCGCACAGCTACGCTGCCCGGCCGGCGCCGGGCGGGCGCTGGGCCAACGAGAAGTCGCCCAGCCGCTACCTTGAGCGCGTCGGTGCCGAGGGCCACGCCCGCGCCAGCGAGGAGCACCTCACGGTCGAACAGGCGCGCGGCGAGTTCGTGTTCCTCAACCTGCGCTGCAGCGACGGCTTCGCCGCCGCCGACTTCACGGCCCGCTTCGGGCTCGACGTGGCGGCCGCCTTCCCGCACCTCGCCGCCCTGACGCGCGACGGCGTCATCGAGCGCGCCGCCGACCGCTGGCAACTCACCGAGCGCGGCCTGTTACACGCCGATTCGGTCTTCGCGACGTTTCTGTGACGCCGCGTGCCCGCGCGCCTGGACGCGCGGGCACCCCGATTCAGTCCTTCTTCTGCTGCGCCCGCATGCGCATCTCTGGAATGCCGATCGGCTGCAGATTCTCCAGGAAAACGCCGTTGAAGTTGGCCGCGATCTCGCTCGCCGTCAGGCCGCCCGGCTTGTACATCATCGCCACCGGGCGCGGTTGCTGGAACAGGGTGTAGCCGAAGCCGCGGCGGCCGAAGATCTGGCCGTTGACGTGCGCTGCCTTGTCAGAGCCGAGGAAGGCGATGAGGGGGCCGTTGAGCTCCGGATTCATCTCCGGCGGCGGGTTGTCCTTGTCGATGCCGGGGATGGTGCCGGTCATACGCGTCATGCCCGACGGCGCCATGGCGTTCACCGTGACGCCGTACTTCTCGTGCTCGATCGCCCACACCAACGTCAGGCCCATGATGCCGGCCTTGGCGGCGCCGTAGTTCGACTGGCCGAAGTTGCCGCGCAGGCCGGCGCTGGAGGTGATGTTGATGACGCGGCCGAAGCCCTGCTCGCGCATCAGCGGCAGCGCGTGGCGGCCGCAGTTGAAAGTGCCCTTCAGGTGCACGGCCAGGACGACGTCGAAATCCTCTTCGGTCATTTTCCCGAGCGAGCGGTCGCGGACGATACCGGCGTTGTTCACCAGGATGTCGATGCGCCCGAAGGTGTCGACGGCGCTCTTGATGATGTTGGCGGCGGCGGTGAAGTCGGAGACCGAGTCGTAGTTCGGCGCCGCGTCGCTGCCCAGCTTCTTGATCTCGTTGACCACCTGCTGGGCCGGATCGTCGGCGCCGCCGCGCCCGTCGATCTCGCAGCCGACGTCGTTGACGATGACCTTGGCTCCCTCGCGTGCCAGCGCGATGGCGATGCCCCGTCCGATGCCCCGCCCCGACCCGGTGACGACGGCGACCTTGTCCTTCAACAGCATTGGCGCTCCTCACAAACGAAAGTTCGGAGGCGCTACCACTCGCCCCCGCGGGCGTCAATCAGATGATTGAAGCGCGGCGGCTACCTCTCGCCTCTGACCATCGCGCGGGTGACCGCGCCGCGAATCAGGATACGGTTCAGGCATCCGGCCGGTCGTCGGGCTTGTTTCCCGTCGACTCGGGGTCTCCCTTGTTCTCGATCGCCTTGCGGAAGTCCCTGATGCCCTTGCCGAGGGCGCCGCCGATCTCGGGCAGCCGGCCGGGCCCGAAGATCACCAGGGCGACGACGAGAATGATCATCAGCTCGGGAGCACCTATGCCGAACATACGGGAGTACCTCCAGGCAGGTAGGCTAGCATCGCGGCGGCGGGGAGACGAGCGCACATTGCCCGCCGCGGCGGCGGCGGACTAGAGTCGGTAGCATGAAGCAATGGTTCGCTCTGTCCGCCATCGGCCGCGACCGGCCTGGGATCGTCGCCGACCTCGCCGAGCTGATCTATGAGTGCGACTGCAATCTCGAGGATTCGAGCATGACCATCCTCGGGAGCGAGTTCGCCGTGTTGCTGTTGCTGACCGGCGAGGGTCCGGAGATCGGCGAGCGCCTGGCGGCGGCCTGCAAGCGCCTCGAATGGGAAAAGCGGCTGACCGTGTTCTTCCGCCCGCTCGAAGCCGAACCAATCCCGTATCGAACCAGTCAGCATGCGGCGCGCCTGGTGGTCCAAGCGGTGGGGGTCGACAAGGCCGGCATCGTCGCGCGCCTGGCGCGCTGCCTGGCCGACCATCGGGTCAACGTCGCGCAGATGCAGACCCAGTCGCGTCGCGAGGCCGAGTCGGGAACGCCGATCTACACCGTTCGCATGGTCATCGACGCCCCCGGTGGGGTCGATCTGGAGGTGCTGCAGGAGCGCCTCGAGGGGGTCGCCCGCGACCTCTGCATCGACCTGACCGTCGAGCCCGAGGATGCGTGAGGGGACAGATGCGTGAGGGGACATGCGTGAGGGGACAATTGACCGGCGCAACGACACCGGTGTAGGCTATCGCCGTCGACCCGTTTCAGGAGGAGAGGACATTTGGCGTATCGCGGCCGCGGCCCACGTTTCGTTCCACCGCCCGAGGAAACACACCGCATCAACCGGAAGATCCGCACCCCACAGGTGCGGCTGATCGGGGTCGCTGGTGAGCCGATCGGTATCGTGCCGATCGAAGAGGCGCTGCGCCTCGCCGACGAGGCGGTGCTCGACTTGGTCGAGATTGCCCCCACCGCCCAGCCGCCGGTCTGTCGCATCCTCGACTACGGCAAGTTCAAGTATCAGCAGCACAAGAAGGAATCCGAGGCGAAGAAGAAGGCGACCGTCACGCAGGTGAAGGAGTTGCGCCTCGGCTACCGTACCGATCACGGCGATATCGACCGCCAGATCACCAAGGCTCGCGAGTTCCTCGAAGCCGGCGATCGGGTCAAGTTCCTGCTCCGCTTCCGCGGGCGAGAGATGGCCTACCAGCACCTCGGCCGCGAGAAACTGATGGGCGTGTGCGACGCCCTGAAGGACGTCGCGACCTCCGAAGGCGATCCGCGCATGGAAGGCCGCATGATGGGAATCGTGCTGCAGCCCGGCAAGCGCAAGGCGCCCCCCAAGCCGGTTGCTGTCGCCGCGGCGCCGGCCGCGCAAGCGGCGGTGGAGGCCGCACCGGCTGCGGCGACAGTTCCCAAGGTCGAGGCCGGGCCGGAAGCCTGACGGCACGTCCCGGGCGGGCCGCGGCGTTCAGGACTGGGGCGGTAGAATCCGCACCCGCGGACCTTCGACGGCCAGCCGGCGGTCGGCGAAGAGCTGTATGGCCTGCGGATACAATTCGTACTCGAGGGCCATGACCCGCGCCGCCAGGGTTGCGGCGGTGTCGTCGTCGAGCACCGGGACGCAGCCCTGCAGGATAATCGGCCCGCGATCGTAGTGGTCGTCGGCGAAGTGCACCGTGCAGCCGCTCACTTTGACGCCGGCCGCCAGCACGGCGTCATGCACGCGGTGTCCGTAGAATCCCTCGCCGCAGAAGGCCGGGATGAGCGCCGGGTGGATGTTCATGACCCGCCCCGCGTACCGCGCGCGCGGTTCGAACAGCGACAGGAAGCCCGCCAGGACGACCAGATCGGGGGCGTGCGGGTCCAGCGCGGCGTGCAGGGCGTCGTTGAACGCCGTCGCGTCTGGGTAGGCATGGCGGGCGATCAGCACGGTCGGGATGCCGGCACGGCGGGCGCGCTCGAGGCCGAAAGCGTCGGAGCGGGAGCCGACGACGACGGCGATGCGCGTCGACAGGCGCCCATCGGCGATGCGGTCGAGCAGGTTCTGCAGCGATGTCCCGCTGCCGGACAGCAGCACCGCCAGTCGGATCGGGTCGGCCATGCGCGGTAGCACGCTAGGGTGGGCGGCGGTGGGAATCAACCGCAGCGGAGACGCAGCGGAGACGGATGTGAGTTCCCAGCCATCGGCGGCTTGTGGTATCTCCCTTCCCCAGGAGGGCCGTGCAGACATGAGTGACCGCCTGCTTCGCGTCGACATGACGACGCTGACGACGAAAGAGGAACCGTTCCCGGCCGATTGGATCGCCCTGGGCGGCCGCGCGCTGTCGGCGCGCATCCTGGTGACCGAAGTGGATCCGACCTGCGATCCCCTCGGGCCCGCTAACAAGTTGATCATCGCGCCCGGCTGTCTGGGTGGGTCCGTGGCGCCGACGTCGGGCCGCACCAGCATCGGTGGCAAGAGCCCGCTCACCGGCGGCATCAAGGAAGCCAATGCCGGCGGCCAGGGCGGCCAGAAGCTGATGCGGCTCGGCTATCGCGCCGTGATCGTCGAGGGGCAGGCGGAGGACGCCGGCAAGCGCTACCTCCTGACGGTGACCGCGAGCGGCGCCGCGCTGCGCGAGTGCCCGGAGCTGAAGGGCCTGCGCACTTACGACGCCTGCAGCAAACTCGCGGAGACGCACAGCAAGCGCGCGGCTTTCATCCTCTGTGGTCCGGCCGGCGAGGCGCGCTACAAGGGTGCCAGCGTCGCGCTCACCGACGAGGACCATCGCTACCCGACCCGCCACGCCGCGCGTGGCGGGCTCGGCGCCGTCATGGGCGCCAAGGGGCTCAAGGCGGTGGTGGTCGACGACGAGGGCACGAAGGCGCGCATGGCGAAGGATCCCAAGGGGTTCAAGGAGCGCGTCGGCGCGCAGGTGAAGCACCACCAGGAAGGGCCGCAGCTGTTCGCGCGCGGGACCTCGTCGGTGGTGGTCATGGCGAACATGATGGACACCCTGCCGACGAAGAACCGCCGTTTCATGCAATTCGACAAGGCGATGGACATCGACGGGGCGCGCATCATCGAGAACTTCGAGACGCGGGGCGGCGGCATGCACCACTGCATGACCGGCTGCATCGTGTCGTGCTCGAACGTCGTGCACGGACCCGACGGCAAGTACGTCACGTCGGCCCTGGAGTTCGAGACCCTGGCGCTGATGGGCTCCAACTGCGAGATCGGCAGCCTCGACGCGATCGCCAAGATGGATCGCCTGTGCGACGAGCTCGGTCTGGACACCATCGAGACCGGGGGGGCGATGGCCGTGGCGATGGAAGCCGGCAAGCTGGCCTGGGGTGACGACGCGGCGACGGTGGCGCTGCTCGAGACGGTGGACAAGGGAGCGGAGCTGGCGGTGGATATCGCCGAGGGGGTCGTCCACACCGGCAAGAAGTACGGCGTCGAGCGCATCCCGGCGGTCAAGGGGCAGGGCGTGCCGGCGTGGGAGCCGCGCACGCTGAAGGCGACCGGCATAACCTACTGCACCAGCCCGATGGGTGCGGACCACACGGCCGGCCTGATCGTCATGCCGGTGCCCGACGCCGCCCGTGCCTCGCAGGATTCGCAGATCGTCAACGCGGTGTGCGATTCGAGCGGCTTCTGCCAGTTCCAGCAGCCGAGCATGGAAGAGATGCGGGTCTACTTCAACGCCATGTACGGCCTGGAGCTGACGCCGCAGGACATCGTCCAGTACGGCTGGCGCTGTCTGCAGGACGAGTGGGCGTTCAATCGCAAGGCCGGTCTCGGCGAGGACACCGATGCGTTGCCGGATTGGATGAACACCGAAGCGATTCCGAGCAACGGGGCCGTGTTCGACGTGCCGCGCGAGGAGTTGCAGCGGGTCTTCACGTTGATGGAGTTCAACGAGGAGATCATGTCGCTGCGCGCCAGCGGCTGAGACGTTCGGCAGCGAGTGCAGGTCCGCGGGGGCGCCGGTGACGGCGCCCCCGCGTGCGTTTCAGGCCGGCAGGAAGAAGTGCGTCTGGTAGAAGCGTAACTCGGCGATGGACTCGCGGATGTCGTCGAGTGCCAGGTGGGCGTGCCGCTTTTCGGGCGCCGGCGGTCCGGCGGGATACCAGCGGCGGACCAGCTCTTTCACGGTGCTGACGTCGATGTTGCGGTAGTGAAGGTACGCATCGAGCGTCGGCATGTAGCGAACGAGAAAGCGGCGGTCCTGGTGAATCGAGTTGCCGCACAGCGGCGACGTGCGTTCGGGGCAGTACTGGCGGACGAAGGCGAGGGTCTGCGCCTCGGCGTCGGCCACCGACAGGCGCGAGGCACGCACGCGCGCGGTGAGGCCCGAGGCGCCGTGGTGTTCGCGGTTCCAGTCGTCCATCGCTTCCAGCACCGCGTCGGGTTGATGCACGGCGAGGACGGGGCCTTCGGCAACGAGGTCGAGGTCGGGCGTGGTGATCAGCGTCGCGATCTCGAGGATCACGTCGCGGTCGGCCAGGAGTCCGGACATTTCCATGTCCATCCAGGCGAGATGGTCTGGGTGCTGGCTCATCCGGAGGCCGCCGCGCGCATCACGGGGCTGTGCGCAGCGCGCGCGCCACCGCCGGGGCGAGGCGGCGGCTGACGGCGGCGTCGATCGAGAGCTGCTCGATCGTCTGGGCCACCGTCTCGCGCGTCTCGTCCGTCGCGCATCCTGGGAGAAAGGCGCACACCTCGCTCGCCACCGGTTCGGGGGTCAACTGGGCGAGGGCGCGGACGATGCTCTGCTGCAGCATCGGATCGAGTCCGGCGGTCACGTCCCGCCAGCGCGTATGCACGAACTCCCACGCCGCCTGCCGCGCCGCGCGTCCGCCGAGCAGGCGGGCATACACGTGGGCGCGGTCCTGCGGCCGCACTTCGTCGCCGAGCGTCAGCGCCAGCGTCCGCTGCACCAGGTCCGGCGCTTCGAAGGCCGTCAGGCCGATGAGGAAGCGCTGTTCCTCCTCGGGGTCGTTGGCGGCAGCGCGCTTGTGCTCCAGGTAGCGCTCGTACAGGGCCGCGTCGCCGGCGCGAGCGGCGATCCCGACGACTGCCGACGCCAGGTTGGGGTCGATCGCGGCGGGATCGACGAGGTAGCGTGCGAGGCGCTGCTGCGCCTCGGCGATCACGGCGGCGTCGCCGCCGAGTTCACCGAGGGCGCCGATGGCCGTGGCGCGACGCAGGCGGTCGTCGACCGACTCGCCCGCTCGCGCCTCCCAGCCGAGGGCCTCGACGTGCGGCCGATAGAAGTCGGCGGCAAAGCCGGAGAAGGCCGGCTCGCTCGCCTCGTCCACCAGGTGCGTCGCCATCCAGTACAGACGTTCGGTGACCGCCGCGAGGACGGCGCGATCACGCTCGTCGCGGAAGCCGGCCAACATGGCGAGGAACTGCGCGACGTCGATGCGGCAGGCCTTCGTCAACGCCCACTGATTGCCGACCAGAGTCAGGCGCTCCGGCGGTGTCAGCGCCGACTGGACGACTGGAACCAGGCGCGCCAGTGACGCGTCGTCGAGGGCGAAGCGGTAGAAGCCGGCGCCGTCGCCGTTGGGGAAGAACCAGTCGCAGTCGTCGAGCGGCACGATCTGCTCGGCGCGATCGACGACGGCGCGCACCGCGCGCACGCCCGCGGCGGTGCCGACCTTGAGGACCACCGGCGTCGGCCACAGGTCGGCCGTCGCCGACGGCACGGCGTCGGGGTCGGACGAGAAGCGTTCCTGCCTGACGCGCAACGCGCCGTCCGTCGCCGTGAAGCTGAGCAACGGATGCCCGGGCAGGGTGATCCAGGCGTTGGCGATGGCCGCGACGTCGCGCCCGGACGCGACGCCGAGTTCGCGCCAGAAGTCGTCGGCCGTGGCGTTCGCTTCCCGGTAGCGCTCGAGGTAGGTGCGCACGCCGCGGCGAAAGACCTCGGCGCCGAGGAAGCCCTCGAGCATGCGCACCACCCCGGCGCCCTTCCAGTAGGTAATGACGTCGAAGCGCTCGGTGGCCTGCTTGGCGTTCCTTACCTCGAACGAGATCGGGTGGGTCGAGGCGAGGGCATCGAGTGCGAAGGGGCGCGCCAGGGTGGCGACGAAGTCGCGCCACATGCCCCACTCTGGCACCAGGTCGGCGACGACCTTGTAGCCGATGAACGTCGCGAAGGACTCGTTCAGCCACAGGTCGTCCCACCACGCCATGGTGACCAGGTCGCCCCACCACATGTGCGTCAGTTCGTGCGCGGCGGTGTAGTAGATTCCCTTCAACGCCGGTGTCGAGGCGCGCTCGGCGTCGGCGGCTATGGCGGTCAGGCGGTAGGTGATGGCGCCCGGGTTCTCCATGGCGCCGGCCTCGAAATCCGGCACGCCGATCGCGTCGACCTTGGCATACGGGTACGGAATGCCGGTGTAATCCTCGAGATACTCGAGTGACCGCGCGTGGGCGTCGCGCGCATACACGCCCTTCGCCGCCATGCCCCGCGGCAGAAACACACGCACCGGCCAGCCGGTCGCGGTGTGGACGACCGGCGTCGCCTCGTAGGGGCCGACGGTGTAGGCGACCAGGTACGATGAGATCGGCGGCGTCTCGGCGAACTGTACCTCCTTGCGGCCGCCGCCGAGATCGGTCTCGCGCAGGACGGCGCCGTTGGCGACGGCGACGAGTGCCGACGGCACATTCAGGGTCAGCGCGAAGCGCGCCTTGAATGCGGGCTCGTCGAAGCAGGGAAAAGCGCGCCGGGCGTCGGCGGCCTCGAACTGCGTGGCGGCGTACCGCGCGCCGTCCTTCAGTGAGCGGTAGAAGCCGCGCAGGCGCGCCAGGATGGCGCCGCGAAAATCGCAGTAGAGGCGGATGAACCCGGTTGGAAGCGGACGTGGGAACGTCAGCGTGGCGGTCTCGGCAACCGGGTTGTACGACACGTCCGCGACCAGTCGAGCGCCGTCGGCGAGCAGCGCGCGCACGGCGCTTATCTCGAGTTCGAGGGCGTGCACGGTGACCGTGGTCGTCGGTTCGGCGACCAACACCTCGATCTCCTCGCTGCCGCGGAACTGCCAGGCGTCGAGATCGACCTCGATGGCGAGATCGTAGCGGACGGGCGTGACGGTGCGGCTGAGGCGGAAGTCGCGGTCGGTCATGCCCGCGACGCTACCGCATCAGGCCGGCAGCGGCCAGACGTACTGGCGCGGCGCGCTGCCTTCAGGCGCCGCGCCGCAGCAACCGCGCCAGCTGCCAGAGCAGCCCGGCGCCGAGCAGCACACCGAGCGCCAGGGTGCCGTGCTGATCGAGAGCCGGAATCTGCGTTGGCGGCTGCGGACCGACGGTCACCACTGGGCCGTCGATGCCGTTCAGCGTGTCGCGCGCGAAGATCCGCTCGCCCGACACCAGCGCCCGCGTCAGGCCGATGCCGGGTCCGTCGCTGACGAACGCCCCGGAGCCGTTGGTGCCGCCGGTGCCGATCACCTGACCGCCGTTTTCGGCGACGATCTCGATGCGGGGCGCTGGCACGTTGGCGGCGCCGCTCCCGAAGACGCGCGTCGAGCCGGCGACCGTGCCGGAGGCGATGCGCGGCGTCGGCACGGGGGTCGCGGTGGCGGTATTGGCCGGCGTGTTGGTCGCGGTGGCGACCGGCGTCGGCGTGATGGTGAACGTCGCCGTGAAGGTGTTCGTCGGCGGCGTCGTCAACGTCGGGGAGGGGGTGGCCGTCGCGGTGCCGGTGTTGGTCGCCGTGCCGGTCAGCGTCGCGGTAGGCGACGGGCCGATGGTCGGCGTGTCTGTGACCGTCGCGGTCAAGGTCCGCGTCGCGGTGTTGGTCGCCGTGGCGGGGGCCAGCGTGTTGGTCGGCGTCGCGGCGGGTACCGTATTGGTCGTCGTCGCCGTCGTCGTGCGCGTCGCGGTGGCCGTCGCCGTCGGCACCGGCACGGTGTTCGTCGCGCTGGCGGTGGCGGTGCTGGTCGGCTGCGTCGGCCCGACGGTGAGCTGGCCGTTCGATGTCTCGCAACTCGGCGACCCCTCGTTGAGCAGGCAGCCGTTCGGCACATCGTTGGTAGCCGCGAACGTGAGCGGAGAGACACCGTTGGCGGCGCCCTGGAAGGTGACGTTGAACAGCGTGCCGGCACCGGCCGTCAGCCCGCCCGGGCAGGCGGCGGTGATGGTGACCATGCCCGGAATCATCAGGTTCGGGGTGATCGTGCAGCCCGAGGAGAACATCGTACCCTGCACCTGCGTCGCGGTGGCGATGGCGCTCGAGTACGAGAATGAGACGGCGACTCCCAGTATGCCGGTGCCGTTGGCAATGGTGACCGGTACGACGGTGGTCTCGGGGACGGCGTTGATGACCGCGTTCCCAGGCAGTGCCACCTGCACGGCCGAGACCGAGGCGGCCGAGAACAGGACCGTGATCGCGAGCAGAGTCGCTTTCGTCAACCGCGCCACCGCTCTCGCCGACCAGACACCCATTCCCATACCTCCGGGTTAACCGCGGGTCCGCCCGCGTCATGCCGAAAAACTCGCAGACCTTCTAGGGTTCCGGACCCGACGAAGTCAAGCGAATAGCCATGCAACCCCGTGCCCGTCAATGCCAAAGTTGACGGCTCCCCGGCAGCAAACGGCGGCCGCCGCGGCGCTTCAGCGCGAACGGGCGTCGGTGACGACGCGGACCGGCTGCTCGTCGACGAGAGCGCCGTCGAGGTGCAGCCCGAGCTCGGCACCATCGGCGACCTGGAAGATCAGCAGCACCGTGGCGCCGTGGCCGCCGCTGAGCGGCGTACCGCTCGCCAGGCTGATGCCGAGGCTGCCGTCGCCCTCCTTGGTGGTGATCATCGCCTCGGCGGCGGCGCCGCGCGGGCGCGCCCCGACGAAGTCGGCGGCGTCACTGTCGAAGCGCAGGCGCAGGTCGAAGGCCTGTACCGGTGCGGCGGACTGCACATAAAGCGGCACGATGACGCGGCCGCCCGGGCGGCGCCGCGGGGCGCCGGCGTGCAGGGTGGTCGCGGCGGAACTCTGGTGGCGCAGCGCGCCGCCGCTGGCGGTCGTCCAGTTGCCGGTGCAGTCGCCGCGCAGGATACCCTTAAAGCTCTGGCCGGTGACCGAGGCGGCGAGCGGGTTGAGGAGAATCGCGCCCTGCTGACAGCCGGTAGGAGACACCACCGGCTGGATGAGCAATTGGTTCGGGACCGCCGTGGCGGCCGGGACGAACGCCCAGTCCGATCCGCACGCCGTCGCGGCCGGCAGCTGGTCCATGACGCCGGCGCTGAATTGCAGGATGCGCACCGCGTCGAGGGTGCTCAGGCTACCGTCACCGGTGACGTCGCAGGCGAGCCGTTGGTCGCTGGAGAAGCTGTGCAGGCCGGCGAGCACCTGCAGGACGCGGGCGGCATCGAGGGAGCTGATCGCGTTGCCGAAGCCGCCAAGCTTTGCCGGCTCGAGGCTCAGGGTGCCGAGCGGCACGCTGGTCGCGGCATACTGGCCCTGCGCATTGGTCTCAGTCGTGGTGAAGGTCGATCCGCTGAGCGTCACCTGGACGCCGGGGACGACCTGCTGATTCGCGTAGTAGGTGACGGCGCCGGATACGGACGCGGTGCTGACGCCCGGCGTTGACGTGCGCGTGGCGGTGCCGGTGCGAGTCGGCGTCTGCGTCCTCGTCGGCGTCGACTGGATGCTGGTCGGTGTCGAGGTCGCCGGCGGCGGCGGGGGCGTCCAGGTTGGTGTCGGGGTGAACGTCAGCGTCGGCTGGACCGAGCCGGTGAAATCGATCAGCCGAATCCGACCCGTGGAGCGGCTCGAGACGAACGCATAGCTGCCGTCGAGGCTTGCAGCGATACCCGTCGGTTCCCCAAAGCTTGCGTCCAGAGCGGGTCCGCCGTCGCCGGAGTGATCGATCGCGCCGTTGCCGGCGGCACTGTAGATAATTTGCTTGCTGTCGACGACCCGCATGCGGTTGTTGCGTGAATCGGCGAAGTACAGGTTCTCGAATGCGTCCAGGGCCAGCATCGTCGGGGAGTAGATGCGCGCTTCGATCGCCGGCCCCCCGTCGCCGGTGAAGCCGGCGACGCCGCTGCCGGCGTATGTCGAGATGACAGCAGTCCCCGGATCGATGCGCCGGATGCGCTGATTTCCCGTATCGGCGATGTACACGGTGCCGTCGTCGGCCACGGTGACATCGAGCGGGCTACGGATGCCCGCCAGATTTGCCGGTCCGCCGTCGCCCGAATAGGTACTGCTGCCCGTGCCGACGATGCTCGTGATGATGCCGTTCGAGACTTTGCGGACGCGATGATTCTGTTGGTCGGCGATGTAGACGTTGCCGTTGCGATCGACGGCCAGTCCGGTGGGACCCGCGAGCTGGGCCGAGGTGGCGGGGCCGCCGTCCCCACCGAAACCGCGCGCGCCGGTGCCCGCGAAGGTTGAAATGATCCCGCGTGGATCGATCTTGCGAATGGCGTGGTTGACGCTGTCGGCGATGTAGATGAGCCCCCGTACCTGGTCGACGGCGACATCGAGCGGCATCTGCAGCAACGCGTCGGTCGCCGGGCCGCCGTCGCCCGCGTATCCGGCCTCTCCGGTGCCGGCGATGACGCGGATCGAGGCGTCACTGCCGTCGACGACGCGGACGACCTGGTTGGTGCCGTCGGCAAAGTACAGATCGGGCAGAGTGCCGTTGCCGATCGCGGTCGTCGCGCCACGCGGATCGACGAGTGCATCGATCGCCGCACCGCCATCGCCGAGGCCGCCGCCGACGACGGACTCGATGATCCCGGCGCGCACGCGCCGCACCCGGTTGTGCTGCGAGCGGGCCAGGTCGGTGGTCTGGGCGATGTAGACATCTCCCTGCGCGCTGACCGCGATGCCGTAGGGCGCGTGCATCGCGGCCTCGACTGCCGGGCCGCCGTCGCCCGCCGATCCTGCCTGGCCGCTACCTGCGATCGTCGTGATCACATAGTTGCTGGGGAATGCGACGCCGGCCACGGGGGTCAGCTTGCGCCCCCGCCGCTGCAGGCTCTCAGCGACGAAGATACTGCCCTGGGCATCGGCCGCGACCTGCGTCGGTGCATGCACCACCGCCGACAGCGCCGGGCCACCGTCCCCTGGGACCGAGCCGCCGCCCCCTGCGATGGTGAAGATACGCTGGTCGCTGGCACGAACCACGCGCACCAGGTTGTTGCCGAAGTCGGCGATGAACAGGTTCCCTTGCGTATCGAAGGCCACGTCGGCCGGGGTTCGTAGCAGGGCCTGTGTCGCGAGTCCGCCGTCACCAGTCTTGCCGGCGGTGCCGGTTCCGGCGACGGTACTGATCACGCACGAGGTTGGAGAGCATCCCGCCGGGCCGATCTTGCGCACCAGATTATTGGTCGAATCCGCCGTGTAAACGTATCCGTCTGGGCCGATGGCGATGCCCCACGGCCGCGACAGGTTCGCGGCCGTGGCGCTGAGGTTGTGACCGTTGAAGCCGTTCACGCCGGTGCCGGCGAACGTCGAGATGATGCCCTGCGGTGTGACCTTGCGGATGCGGTTGTTGTCGTAGTCGGCGATGAACACGTTGCCGTTCGCGTCGCGTGCCGCGTCGAGCGGCAGCGACAGCATCGCGTCGCTGGCCTGGCCGCCGTCTCCGCCATAGCCCTTGATGCCGTTCCCGGCGACGCCAAAAATGATTCCGGAGGCCGCGTCAACGCGTCGGACGCGATGATTGCGTCCGTCGGCGACATAGATGTCCGCTCCGCGCGGCGTCTCGACCAGGGAAAGGCCGCGCGGGTCGATTACTGCGTCGATGGCCGGAACACCGTCCCCGCTGCCGCCACCGACGTAGGTATCAATTGTAGCGTTGAAGGCCGCCCGAGCTGGTCCCTCAGCGAACAGGACGAAGCACACCGTGAAGACGCCGACGGCGATCATTGAACGATGTGTTCTCGCCGTACGCCGGGCTCGCCCGTCGCCGGACATCAAGTGGTCTGTCCCCACAATCACCCTGAGGTCCTTAGCACGCGCTGTGCCGGGCCGGCCGCCTCCACCAGGACCACCCTCTGGTGACCTTTCTAACGAACCCTCCGGCAATAACGCAAGGAACCGCAAACAATGCCTCATGCTGTCTCCAAATGAATGATGCAGGCGCGACACTTCTGTACCGCCCGGCGCAGTCGCGCGGGCCGCTTCAGTGGACGGCGCCGACATAGCCTATAGCGGGATGCGCTCCGGCGTCATTTTGCTGCTGGACCCAGCGTTCCCGTCGCGGCGACCGGAACGCCGTGGGGCAGCGGAGTCAGCGCATTTGTACTTGACAGCTAGGTGGGTCGATGGTATCCGCATCGCGGTCATGGAACCAAACTGCCGCTGCGTGGATGCGTGCAGGAACCGGAGGTGGAGATAAATGCGCGAGACATTCTTTGGGGGCGGAAGCGGAACTGGTACCCGGCGAGCGGCATTCCTGGGGTCCCTTTTCCTGTGTGCGGCGTCTGCCGCAAGCGCGCAGCTCCAGCAGGACATCTTCCGCGCCGCGGACGGTACGACGTACCAGGTCCTGCGGGCGGCCTCGAACGTCGGCGGTGTCGACGAAGTCCGCGTGACCACCGTGGCCGGAGCCACTCAAGGAACCGGCGGCTGCAACAATCCGGGCAGTACATCCGGCACCGACACCTCCGCTGTCGGCGGCGTCGCTCCCCCGGGAATGACCCTGCAGGACTTCGCGGATGTGACGCGCTCGTTCATCGTCAGCGGCGTCTCCGACATCTCGTTCAATGCCACCTTCGGTGGCCGCGTCACGCTCGATACGACGGGCGGAATCAAGAACGTCTGTGGCGCCGCGTTCGACTGCAGCGGCCAGATGGGCGTTCAGTCGCTGGTGCCGCTCAGCTCGAGCGACGGCGGGATTCCGGCCGCGTGCATTGCCAGCGGTCTGACCGCCGGCTGCCAGCCCCTGACTCAGTTCGATGCGTTCGCCTTCGGTCTGCCGGCGACGGGCAACGTGTGTAACGACTCCGCGACCGTCACGGTCAACTCCACCGTCTGCGCGGCGCGGCCCACCGACGGCTTCTCGATGATCCCCGACCAGGCTGTCGTGTTCGTCTACGATGGAAACCTTGCCGGCACGGGCTTCGGCATCGGCGCCGGCACGTTCTTCATCGATACCAACGGTGTCAACGGTCCGCAGTGCGCCGCCAACACTGTCGTTGGTGCCAACAACCGCAATGACAGCGAGCCGGCGCCGCTGCCACCGACCGGCACGCCGACCAACACGCCGACGACCACACCGACGGCTACGGCAACGACCACGAATACTGCGACGGCGACTTTCACGGCGACCAACACGGGCACGCCGACCGTGACGGCGACGGCAACCAACACGCGCACCAACACGCCGACCCATACCCAGACCCCTCCCCCGACCGCGACCCGGCCGCCGATTCCGGTCATCCCGTCGCCGACCAGCCCGGCTGGCTTGGTGATGATCATAGGACTCGGAGCCGGCCTGCTTTGGGCTCTGCGGCGCATGGCGAAGGTCTGATAGGCGAGATCTGCTGCTCCGAAGGGAACAGCTGAATTCTGCGCCGGGCAGATGCTACAAGGCCTCCCAATAGTGGTCAGCTCACGAAGAGCGGAGACAAGAATGAACGCCGAAACCAACCGAGCTGACAGACGGCATCGATTCCTCATCGTGGCCGCAATGGCCATCCCGCTCTTCGTGGCGGCAGCCCCCCCCGCGCATGGTCAGCTCCAGCAGCAGATCTTTCGCGCTGCCGACGGCACGACGTACCAGGTGCTGCGGGCGTCCTCGAACATCGGCGGGGTCGATGAGGTGCGTGTCACCACGATAGCCGGCGCGACGGACGGAACCGGCGGCTGTAACAATCCAGGCAGCACCTCGGGCACGGCCACCTCGGCCATTGGTGGCGTTGCCCCTCCTGGAATGACCCTGCAGAATTTCGGTGACGTGACGCGGTCGTTCATCATCAACAACGTCAACAGCGCTGCGTTCAATCCCAACTTCGGCGGTCGCGTGACCCTCGATACGACCGGGAACGACCTGTTCGTTTGCGGTGCCGCGTTCGATTGCATGGCGCAGCCGCCGGCCGACGTCCAGCCGCTCGTACCCATCAGTTCCGCCTTGGGCAGTGTGCCAGCGGCCTGTATTGCCAGTTCCGTCGTTGCGGGCTGTGCCGTGAGCACGCAGTTCGATACATTCGCTTTCGGCCTGCCCGCGACGGGTAACATCTGCAACAATTCCGCGAGTCTCACGGTCAATTCCACCGTTTGCATGCCACGGCCCTCGGACGGGTTCTCGCTGCTCCCAGACCAGGCGCTCGTCTTCGTCTACGATGGCAACTTGGCAGCGGTTGGTTTTGGCGTTGCAGCCGGCGCCTTCTTCATCGACACCGACGGTGTAAACAGCCCGAACTGCCCGGCGAACACGGTTGTCGGTGCGAACAACAGAAATGACAGCGAGCCGGCGCCGTTGCCTCCGACGAGTACGCCGACGAATACGCCCACCACGACGCCGACGGCGACGCCGACGAGCACGCCGACCAACACGCCGACGAACACGCCGACGGCGACGCCGACGAGCACGCCGACCAACACGCCCACCAACACGCCGACGGCTACCCCGACGAGTACGCCGACGAGGACGCCGACGGCTACCCCGACGAGTACGCCGACGAACACGCCGACAGCGACGCCGACAGCGACGCCGACAGCGACGCCGACGAACACGCCCACCAACACGCCGAC